>JAABUJ010000063.1_pt1 | contig 253158 bp, 428 predicted proteins | sample 5559131 | NCBI WGS metagenome assembly JAABUJ01 (sample SAMN10711875, study PRJNA513366) | rock metagenome | isolation source: Antarctica rocks | place: Antarctica: Victoria Land, Mt New Zealand nord | collected 2016-01-07
GCACGCCCGACCATGCGCAGCGGCCCGCCCGCGGCGCGCAGAGGGCGCGCAGTCTGGCGGACGCATGCGATACCTACGACCTATCGTGACCTGCGCATGGCGCTCGAGTGCGCATCGCACGGCCCCCGGCTTTTACCCCCACTTGCGCGCGCCGGCGGGCGCCGCCCTGCGGCGCGCGCGGGCCCGGGGACCCGCGGCGCCGGCGCGCCGCCGTGCGCGCACTGGCTGGGGGGACAGCACCGGGCCGCGCCACCGCTTGGTCGCCTGCGAGGTGCTGGCCGTGCGAGCGCTGAAGCCCCTGGCCTGCCCCTAGCCGTACCATGAATATGGTGCGGCCCGGCGGCAGGCGGGCCTGGGGAACTATGACGCGGCGGCGCGCTACTACACGCGCGCGCTGGGGCTCAACCCCAGCGCGGCGTCCGTGTGGGGCTACCTGCGCTCGTCGCTGACCTGCGGCGACCGCACCGACCTGCTCGCCGCGGTCGCCGACTCCGACCTGGAGGCCCTGCAGCGCGCGCTGCCGCTCTGATAGGGCCCGCGGACAGGGTTTTTGTGTGCAGGCAGGGTTTCCAGAGGCCGGCCTGCAGGCCCTGCAGCGCGCGCTGCTGCTCCGATGGGCACTACACAGAGGGGTGGCCAGTTGTCCAAACTTTCGCCGGCTGCGAGCTGGAGGCCCTGCAGCGCGTGCGGCCAGCTGAGGGCTGGAATAATTGTTTCACCCGTAACACATTGAGGCTGGACGATTAGCATGTAGAGCTCTGCTGTGATTGCTCGAGGTTTCTGGCGGCTGGCATCGTGTGCCCCGCCGCACAACTTAGCTGAGCGGGCTGGTGCTGCGTCATGTCTCTCACCAGGTCAGGCAAGGTGAGCGTGCTGAACATGCGGACTGCTCATGCCATCATCATGCAGGCGCCTGCCCGCTGCTATGAGTGATGGTTGTCACGCTTGAAGCATCAGTTTTACAGGTGGTTCTTTATGAGTCGCTAGGCTAGGTGTAGGGTCAGTGAATTGGTACAGATTTGCTGTAATTCTATGTTGCTCTGACACAGCTGTTGTGTGCTGTCTTTCTGTGCGTGGGCATGTCTCACGCCCTTAGCGTGCTTCTTCTGCGATCATCGGTGTAGCAGATTTTGGTACCAAACAATCACACCAAGCGTGCTGTTTCCAGCGCTCAAAGGGCACACACCTGCAGAGCAGTTTCCGCCGACGGACACCCAGCAAACAGGCAGGCAGGCACCTTAGGCTCACAGGCAGTGCGCTGTGTGTGTGCTCCACACTGCGGCTCGAGGTTGGCTGCTGTCGTACAGACCTGCTGCAGCTGGCTCACCTAGGTGTGAAGAAATTCCCACACACTTGCTTTGACACTGCGCAGTGCCTGTGAGTCTGTCAAGACAGCGGCTGCTGCTACTGCTGCCCTGCAGAAACCTTGCTCAGGCTGGCCGCAGCGCGCAGTTGCCGCTCGGACTTGGCTGGCCTGAAGTGCGCAGCACGCGCCTGCTGAGCTTGGGCGGGGCGATCGGGCGCCTTAGAGAACGCATTCAAGTGCGCGTGATTGCAAGAGCGCGCGCCCTTGCTGCCGCGGCGGCCGCTACGCCCGCAACTGCCCCCGCCCACGGCCTCGCCGCGCCGCAGCTGCTGCAGCCCGTGCGGCTCGCCAGCGCTCCCCTGCCGGCGGCGAGGCGAGCGCGCCGGACAGGGGCCACCGGCGGCCCCCGCTGGCCTGCTTCAGCATGCAAGGTGGCGCGGCCGCCGGCCAGAGCCCGCAGGGGCAGGGCGGCCCGAGGTGAGGCGATCAGGCGCGTGACGGTTGTAAGCGCGGGCGCGGGCAACTGTCGAGGGTAGGCATGGAAGAGGACAGCCTGGCGGCAGGGACAGGCATGGCCGCTCCGGCGGCGGCGCTCGCGGGGCCATGGAAGGGGGAGTGCGGCAGGAGCACCAGGGCGGGATGCGGGGCGGCCGGGGCGCGCGCCTGGGCGCGCCGGGCCTGCCTGCTGTGCCTGCTGTGCGGCCGCCGGGCGGCCGCGGCGCCGCAGCTGCCCGCGCTGGGCATCCCGCCCGGCACGGGCGCCTGGCTGGGCGCCAGCATCGACTTCAACGCCTACCCCAGGCGCGCGCGGCCGCCGCGTGGCCGCGCAACGAGCGCAGACGCCTGGCAGCAGGCTGTGTAGCGCTGGCGCCATGCCTGCCGCACCACAGGGCCTGCGCACGGCAGGAATGTCACGTTGCTGGTGCTGCAGTGGTGCTGCCTAGCATGCGCCTGCAACCGCACATGTCACAATGTGACATGTGTCTCTGCCCCAGCCAAGTGCACATGTTGGCGCATGCTGCTTGCAGACTGCATGGGCGGGCTGGCACATGCTGCCTGCCTGCCCCTCAGACCTCCCTTCCAAATTGCACATTTGGACCTCTGGCTCCCAGCCCTCTGCGCCTCAGCGCCCTGACCTGCACACGCAGCCTGGCCAACTACACGGCCGAGACCGGCTTTGCGCCGGCCACGCACGACGTGTTCATCGAGGCGCCCATGAGCGCGGTGGACCGCGCCAACCTGGACCTGGTGCTGCCGCAGATCGCGGCCATGCAGACGTTTGTGAGCGCCCTGGCTAGGTTATTAAGGTGCAGGGGTATGATCATGGTTATGTTAGGGTTCCGTGAGGTACGCACCGCCTGTGGGCTGCTGCGTCCCGGGACCAGGCGCGCGCGCGGCCATGCGTGTGCCGCCCGGTGCCAGTCCAGGGCCCGGATTTGCCGCGCCGCTGCCGGCACGCAGTGCTTCGAGTGCTGTGTTCGATGCACATGGCATGCATGCTGCGCTGTGCGGCAAAGGCGCCAGCCAGCTGAACCTGCATGACGGGACGCGATTGCGGAGCCGCGGCCCCGCTGCTTATGCGCTCCGCGCGCCTCCCTTAGGTGCCCTCGGGGGGCCAATCGCGCTCACTGAACACGGCGCCGCAGGTGACGGTCACGGTGATGCCGACCCAGGGGCTGCCGGCCTGCACCCAGGCGGTGGTGGACGACATCGCTGGCTACTTCCAGCGCCATGCGGTGGTGCGCCCGCATGGGCCGCGCGCCGCATCGGCACCGCGCGCCTGCACGCCCTGCGCCGAGCGCGGTGTCCCGGGGAGGCCGCACGCGGCCGGGCGGCGCATGCCCTGACACCAGGGCTGCGAACTGCTGCATGCCCATTTAATGTCAGACATGCCCAAATGCTGTAGTCACAGGTGGGAGCGCCTGTAGCCCCGCGAGCACGCTCCGCCGATCTGCACCCGCCGCGCCGCTGACCCGCGTTCGACTTGCCTCGGATCCGCGCCAGCCCCGCCTCGGGCCAGTGCCGGCGGTGGCTGCCCGGCCGCGCTAGAGGCAGCACACGCGAAGGCGCGCGGAGAACCGAACAGGGGCGCGCCTCGCACCGGCGGCGCTGACCCGCAGCAGGCGACCTACTTTGTGGCTGGCGCCGCAGGCGACCTACTTTGTGCGCTACGCGCACGAGATGAACGGCGTCTGGTTCCAGTGGGCCCAGCGGCCCAGCCAGTACCGCGCGAGCTTCGCGGCCGTGGCCGGCTGGTTCCGCGCGGCCTCCTGCGGCGCGATGATGGTCTGGGCGCCCAACTGGCGCGCCGCGCGCGCCGCGCCGGCAGGCTGCTGGGGCCCGGCCAGTTGCGGCTTGAACTGCGTGTCTTCGCCATGCATTGAAGGTCCTGCTTCTGTGCCGCCATCGGCGGCTGGCTCTCCGCGGCCCTGCGGCGGCGTGCTGGGCTGGGCGCCCGTTTGGTGCCATGCTGCGCCCCGCCCGCGTTGTGCACCGCCGCGACAGACAGGACAGTTTGGCACAGCGCGGGTTACACGGTGGACCCTGTATGCCCGAGTTGGGTGCGCGACTGAGCGGTTTGCGCCTGCCCAATCGACCTGCTTCATGAGGCTGGTCTCATCCTATGGGCTGCACCTGCACCCAAGCGCATCCAGCTCCAGACACCCCAGCAGGCTCGCCAGCGGCGGCGACCCCTGGCATGCCTGCCCACTGTCCCCTGGGGGTGCCCTCTGTGCAAGCCCGCCCATGCATGTCCGAAGGGAAGAACGTCCCAGACAGGGCGGCAGGGACGCCGCCGCTGCGCGCGCAGGGGCGGCGGCTACCCCTACGCGGGCAACACCACGACCATGTGCGCGCCGCTCGGGGCCGCGCGCAGCACCCGCGCCATGCGCAGGGCACATGCCTGTGCTGGCATCGGGGTGTGTTTGCAGCGCGCTGCTCTCGCGAGCTGCCTGCCAGCACGCCGCGCGATGGAGGCGCCAGACATGCGCCAAAGCTGCGATCTGTTAAGCGAGCTGCGCGCTTGAGCAAATGAGCTATGAAGATGCCCTGGTCGGTCGGTCTATATGGGGCGAGAGAGGTTTCAGCCAAATCTTGGCTAGAGCTGCGCATGCGCCCCCTGCCGTGCCTGTCGGGGCAGGGCCACCGCGGGTGCACAATGCCGCACACCGGCGCGCCGCGGTACAGGATCGCGTCGCCGGTCTACTCTGAAATGGACACGAACGGGGACGGGGCCGTCACCCAGGCGGACGACCCGTACGCACCCTACTACCCAGGTCGGCCGCGCCCTGTGCCGTGCGGCCGCTTGCGCTTTTGTTGGGAAGCGGGAGTGCCTGGCATGGCAGGCGTGCTGTCCTGATCCGGCCGGGCTGCTTGGGCGTGCTTGAGCTTTGCGGAAGTAAGTATCCCGGCAAGAGCTGCAGGCTGGCTGTGGGGGCTCTGCGCGCACATGATAGGGGAATGGTGTATATGGCATAGGGTTCAGGGATTGGGTTGGTGTATGCCAGGGAGGTGACGTGCTGGGGCACGCGCAGGCGATGAGTGGGTGGACTGGGTGGGCATGTCGGTGTACTCGCTGGGGCCCTACAACCCGTACGGCCAGAACACAGTCGGCTACAACGGCGAGTTCACCATGAAGGCGCGGCGCAGCGGACCCCCCGGCGCGGCTGCTGGCAGTAGCCTGCAGCTGAGGGAGCGCGGGTCAACGAGCGTGTTTCGGGCGCTCCCCAACCTGTGGCTCGCCTGGCATGCCACGGGCTTCATGGCACCCGGATGCCTCCATTGCGGCCACGCACTCGCCGCCACCATCAACACATGTGCAGCAGATTGTGGCAGCCTCGTCAGAGCGCCCGCTCTCCGAAAAGGGCGACCATGGGCCCCGGGTGAGCCTGAAGCGCAGGGGCGCGCCTGCGCGGAGATTGACTGCCAGCCCTATCCCTAACCTAACCCCTATCCACGAGCCCAGAGCGCGGGCGCTCGCCCGCGCGCAGATCGACTGCTTCCCGCTGCCCATCCCCTGCTTCTACACAGTGTACGCGGAGGGCCGCGGCAAGCCCTTCATAGTCACGGAGACGTCGGCCGCGTTCTACCTGTCGCCCGTCAACCCGCCCGCCGAGCAGGTCTCGGACCTGGACATCAAGCGGTCCTGGTGCGCGGGGGTGTAGAAGGTTTAGGGCATGCAGGCGGAGCGCACACCAGTGTGCGCACGGTTTGTTGCCAGCGGTTTGTTGGTGGGTGGGCCAGGTTGGGACAGCACTGCCCCTGTCGCTGCCGCGCGCCGCCCGCTCGGGCACGCATGCGCTGCATGCGCTCACAGACTACCGGGCTCTCTCATCTCGGCCTGGCTGGCACCATTGCGCGCACGCCGGTGCCGTCGCGCACTCGATGGCGCATGGGACCATGCGCCACCAGTGCCGCTGCCCGGCCTGCTGAGCAGGCTCTGGGCTTCCAATACGCCCATGCGAGGCCGAGGCAGAGGGCGCTCCCTTGTGTGATTATTCGGTCTGCCCATGCGGGCGGGCGGCCGCGCAGGTTTGCGCAGCTGTTCAACGTCAACGGCGACTCGGCGGCCGCGCTGGACGTCAGCGTGCACTACCCCATGCTGCAGCTGATCGTTTTCTTCGACTGGCTCAAGCCCGAAGACGTCGCGAATGGCACGGCGCGCGCGCGGGCCCGATTCATTCCGCTCGCCAGGCTGGGGGTGGAACCCGGAAGGCGCGGCGGGCGCCCCCGGCTCTGGGCATGCGCAGGAGGACGCGGCGGGCGCCAGCTCGGGCTGCAGGGTTTTGGTGACCCTACTCTGCGCGCCCTGCCATGCAAGGGTTGTGCACTGCCGTGTGACCACCGCTCATGGGGCTGTCGCGCACCCGTCGCCCTGGCCTGCTGGGTGCAAGCGGGGCTGCAGGCGGCCTGCGCGGCGCGCGCAGCTGGTGGACTGGCGCGGCCCGTCGGGCCCGCCGGACGTGGCGGCCGCGTTCGGCCACTTTGCCGCGCAGGGCAACGCCGCCTCCGCCGGGCAGCCCTACTGGCGGCAGGCGGGCGCGGTGTCGCTGGCGTCGCCCTCCTGCCCCGCGCGGCCGAGCCCTCCAGGTTGGGAGCACATGCGCCGAAGCCGTCTAGGCAGTGCTTGGACCTACGTCAGAGGCCCTTCATGATCGTCCTCGCATGAGGGGGGGCCACCCATTGCCTGCTTGCCTGTGGGTTGGGTTTTTGTTCCCCACGTGGCGATCGCCCCTGCAGTGCCATCGCGCCCAGCCACGGACACGCTCCACTTCTCAAGCAGCTAATCGTGCCAACACTGTGGCGGTACCATGGCTGCACCATGTCTTATTTGGCTGTCAGCAGCCAGCTGACACTAGCGGTAGATTCAACGAGCCGCCACAGGCAAACCATGCACATCGTCTTGACACCCCAGGGCGGCCAGTGTGCAGACCCAAGAGCCAAAAGCATGGGCGCAACACCGCTGACGCGCACCTGCAGGCACGACGCCCCAGGACTTTGCCCACAGCAGCACGCCTGGCCTGGGCGCAGGCGCGGGCAGCGCGCAGGCCGCCAGCACCGGCGCCGGCGCCGGCTGCCAGCAGCGCTACGGCAGGTGGTGCCTGGGTGCGCCTCTGGGGCTTGCGTGGGGCATGCTGCATGCGGGCGGTGGGCGGGTGCGCCAGAGCGTGGCACGCAACCAGGGCTGCTGTGCATGTGCTGCTGATAGAGCGAGGTCATTGCATGCACGTGCTGCATGGAGCGCGTCATATGCATGCCTTGGTTACCTGGCCCTCACTGCATGGCAGTGGTCTTTGACAGCTGCATTGCGGCTTGACGAGCGCGCATCCAGCACGGGCTTGAGCACAGAGGTGCGCAGTGGGTGTGAGTGGCAGCCGCCTGCCTTAACCTCTTCGGTATGCAAGGCAGCACAATGCTCAGGACCATGCCTGGGCGCGCGCGCAGACGGCACGGGCCTGAGCGTGGAGGGGGTCGAGGGCATCATCGCCGGCAGCGCCATCGGCCTGGTCTCCGGCGTGCTCGCGGCGGTGCTGCTCGCGCACGTGCTCATGCGCACCGGCGCCGCGGGCCGCCCGGGCCGCGCGGCCACCACAGCTGCTGGCGCCGCGGCCGCCGCCGCTGGCGGGTCAGCGCCCGGCAAGGCGCGCCCCGGCGCATCATGCCCTCATGCAGGGACGGGGCTGTGGGCGGGGCTGTGGAGGAGGTTGCACACCTGCGTCTGCTGCACCTCTGTCCACCACAGGCGCAGCCTGACTGAGCACTCCCAGGAACGCTAGTGACGGCAACCGGCCATTGGACAAGCAAAAGAAAGAGCCTGTCGTGCGGAAGCAGGGTCTGCTGTCACGTGCGCTGAGTTTGTCGGGTCCCGGGTCTGCACGCCATGCCCGCCCTCTGCACTGCAGATTAGCCGGCTGGTGATGCGGCATCGGTGCGCAGGCTTTCGTGAAGGACATACGCGGGTCAAGAGACGGCGCGCGCGTGGCGGTGGCGGTGGACATGACTGCCGCGGGCGCCGCCGCGGGCTAGGGCAAGGGCTACGCGAGGGAGTCAACAATTGTGGCTGGCGCATCGCTGGCTTGTTGCGGGAGGGTCAGACGTAGAAGTCCATTTCTGGAATTCAAGGCACACGAGATGATCAGAGTTGACACATTCCAGAGGTTGCGTCAACAACAAGCACGTCCGCTTCCGATTGCACACAGTCACAGTGTGAAACGTGAAGCAACAAATAATCTGATTTACACACCTCTGCATGTGTAAGCACTCTCCACCCAGCGGCTGGGGCCCACAGGCATACGCCTGACACTTCCCGCTGTGTCGCACACTGCGGGCGCAGCGCGGGGCGCGCTTGCTGAGCAGAAACTGCCCCGCTGGACGACACTCTGGCCCTGGAAAAGCGCCAAGGACGCTGACGTGCTTGTGCGCCACATGCGTGCATGGAGCCGCACCTGCAAACTATACAGCATGCTGTACCCCGGTGTGACCCTGGCCCCAAGAGAACCACCCTGAGCCAGCGCTAAAGGCCACCGAAGCGCGTCGCGCGCCGCGTGCGCCGCGCGACGGGCGTCGCGCGCGCGGGCGCGCCCTCCAGCGCGCACAGGTCGCCCAGCTCGCGCGCGAGCGCGGCGCTCAGCGGCGCCTGCGCCAGCAGCCGTCGCTTGCCCTTCCTGCGCGCGCGGCCCGGGGAGCGTGTGGCCCGTGTGCATTGCTCAGCAGCATATAGATCGTGACTGTCCAGAAGTCGACACCGACCCATGCTTGGTAGCAGCCCTGCAGCTCTCTTGCGGGTAAATTGTATGGCAACATCGCTGTCACGCTAGTCTCAGGAGCTGCGGGAGCTTCAGTCCGCCATGCAGGGACCCTGGCAGGCACTCCTTGCAGTGCAGCACAAGTTTCGGAGATGATGGCTGGGCGGCATGCCAGGGAAGCGCGCTCGCCTCTAACACCACTTCAGACATGCATGACACTCGGCGTGGCCTCCCACACACGACGGCGGGCGCACTTGGCGAGCGCAGGCCTGGTGCCGCTGGCGCGGCCGAGCTTTGGCGAGGGTGCGGCCGTGGGCGGCGGTAGGTTCTCCTGGCCGCCGCCCGCCTCTGCAATGCCCTCCAGCGCAGGCCCCGCCTCCCGGGGCGGCAGAGCCTGGCCAGCCCCCGCCCCTGGCGCCTGGTCAGGCTCCGCCGGAGCGCCCTGCGGCATGGCCCGCGCGGCGAGCGTCCGCCGGCGCTTGCCTGCGCCGCCGCGCGGCCGCGGCGCCTGATCAGGCTCCTGCCGCAGTGCCGCCTGCCCTGGCTCCGTGCCGCCGCGCGCGCGCGGCGCTCCTGGCTTGGCGCCGCCCGCCGGCCCGCTGTCCCGCGCCGCGTCCGCCGCAGGCAGCTCTGACGAGCAGTCTACAGGAGCGTCTGCCAACCGACCTCCGTCGTCAGCCGCGGCCTCGCGGCATGCGGGCGGGTCGGGGCGCGTGCTGCCGCGCTGCGCTCCCTGCGCGGCCGCTCCAGCCGCGGCGATGCCCGCCGACGGCCGCGGCACCGCCGCACCATGCTGCAGCGTGGCCGGGGCCGGACCGGCGCCGGAGGGCGCAGCTGCCCCGACACCAGGCTCGGCGGTCGGTGCCGCGTCAGGCTGGCTCGCGGGCGCGGCCGCGGCCGGCTTCGCCCCTGCAGCCACCGGCCCGCCAGCCGCCTCGGTCAGGCGCTCGCCGTGCGCTGGGGCCTGCGCCGGGGCGTCCGCTGGCCCGTGGCGCGCCAGGAACGCACGCGTCATGCGGCGCGCAGGCCGGCGCGGCGGCGGCGGCCGCGGCGGGCAGCCGCCTGCGCCCGCGCCGCCGCCGTCCGCCTCGCGCCCGGCGGCCTCGGCGCGCGCAGGGGCGGCGTGCTGATCTGCGGCGGGGCCTGCGCAGTCGGCGCGCTGCGCTCGAGCTGCAGCGCGCCCCTGCGCGACGCGCGCGCCAGGGGCGGCCTCGGCAGCGGGCTCGCAGGCGGGGGGAGCCAGCTGCGCTGCCTGCGTGCAGGCGGTCGCGCGCGACTGCCGCCGCACGCTGCGCTCGGCGCGGCCGCCCCGCAGGAGCGCGTCGGCGGCGGGTGGGCTCGCCGCGGCGCCCTCAGGCGCTGGTGCAGGCGCCGGCGCCGCGGCGGCAGCCGTGCCGCCTGTGGCGGCGCCGGGCGGCGACGGCTGGGGTGCACTCTGCGCGAGGGCGATGGGCCTCGCTCAGCAAGGGCAGTCCTAATAAGCCGGACTCTGGATAGCAAAGGAGGTGAGGAGCTGCTTCCGGTACGCGTCCCGCCGCTGCTGCTGGGCATGTGCTAAAGCGGTTGTCCTGTGTGCGTGCACTGACTTTGCAACTGAGGCATAGCAAGCGCAGTCAGTTTAGTGCGTGCACACAGGGTACACAGTCAGGAGACACCACCCCCAATGTGCCACGCACCTGCGCGTCGTCCTCGGCCCCGGCCGCGGCCGCGCGGCGTGCGTAGGCGAGTGCAATGCTGTGCGGCGTGCCGCCCGCGCCGCGCCCCCCGCCCTGGCCGCTGGCGGACGCCTCCTGCAATGCCGCAAATGCCAGGCCGTAACGCTTAGCCCTGTCAGCATGCCGGCAAAGCGGGGGCGCGGAGCCGGAGGCGCGTCTCAAGCCCAGCGGCCCTCTCGCATGCGCGCGGCGCGTATGCCGCGCCGCCTGCAGCAGCAGTGGCGGTGCAAAGTCCTGAACAAACCCTGCAAGATCTGCCAGCCCTGCCGGACCATGCCCTGCAGCGCCCTCCCGTCACCAATGGGATGAAAGGCACGCGGGTGCATGCTATGGTGCGCCCGGGCGGCGCGCGTGAGCGCAGGGGGCGGGGTGCAGGGCCCCGGGCGCGCCTGCGCGACGCGCAGCAGCGCAGGGTTGGCGCGCGCGCCGGCGCCGGCCGCCGCGGCCTCCAGCCGGCGGCGCAGCGCCAGGTTGTCCTTGCGCGCGCGCTCCAGCTGCGCCTCCAGCATCTCGGTCTCCATGCGCGCGTTGGCCTGCGCGCGCGGCGCCGGGGTTGTCCCGGCTTGCTGGGCGGCCCGTCAGCGCAACAGGCCACCAGCGCGTTTGCTAGGAAAATATATTTAAGACGGACTTGGGTGCACCCGCGAGCGACGCAGCGCTGTCCCAGTGCATTCAGAGACCGGATTAGACCGTGATGGCGCGGGCGCCATCGGGCGATGGCTCCATGAGGGAGGCATCTGCGTCGATGCAGCGCATGCTGCAGCACTCGCCAGGTCTCTGATCGCCATGCCACGCAATGACCCGCGCGGCGTGAGGGCCAGCAGCTTCTTGGAACCGCACAACACAGGCGCACTCTGTGCCACAAGGCAGGGCACGCAGCCCGGCAGTGCTTGAGGCAGTGCTTACCACCAGGCTTCCTCAGCAGCCCATGACAGCCGCCTTTGACCAGAGCGCAAGGAATGGGGATCCCCACAGAGTCAGCATCAGCGCGTCTGAGACACAGAAGTGCCTCCACGCGCCAGATCAGCAGTCCATGCGCAGGTGTGTCCGGGTCTGTCAGCCCGGACGCGCAGCCTGCGTGTAAGCTTCAGTGCCGCTGCGCCCGTGCCGGGTACGAATGCTTGGCAAGGGCCGCCGGGCGCGCCTGCAGCTGCGTGACCTCGCGCTGCAGCTGCCGGCGCATCTGCTCGACGCTGGCCGCCGCGGCGGCCTCGCGCGCGGCGACGGCCTCCACGGCCGCGCGCACACTCGCCAAGAGGTCGTCGGTGCGAAGCTGCAGGTCCGCGGCCTGCCGCAGCGCCCCAGAGCGGGCATCGCGCGGCGCGCGCAGACGGGCACGCTGCGGCGGAGCTCAGCTACCCTGTGCCCTTGATGGTAACACAGGCTGTGTCCGCTCACTGTGCGCATGTGCCTCGACTGGCGGCGGCAGCATCCAGGGTACGTAGCGTATGCACGGAGCGCCCGAGCGGCAAACTGCACGCATTGAGGTCCGCCGGGCGTTCGGACCTGCGCACGCATAAAGTCCTCGGCGCCGGCAGCCAGCGCATCGATGCCTGACCGAAAGCGCAAGGACTCAGCCTCCATGGCCGCGGCGCGCGCCTCTATGGCCTCGCGCTGCTCCGCGGCCGCCGCGGCGTCGGCGCGCGCCCGCGCAGCGGCAGCGTCGGCGGCCGCGGCGCGCGCCTCCGCGGCCTCGCGCTGCCCCGCGGCCGCCGCGGCGTCGGCGCGCGCCTGTGCGGCGGCGGCCTCGGCGGCCGCAGCGCGCGCCTCCGCGGCCTCGCGCTGCTCCGCGGCTGCGGCGCACGCCTGCCCGGCCTTCGCCGCGGCGGAAATGGCCTCCTCCCTGGCCGCCTCCTGCGATCAGCGGCCACGGCAGCGACTTCAGTGCATTCAAATGTCCGCAAGTGGCTGGCTGCGTTGTGCCGAGCTGATATCCACACGCAGCGCGGGAGCGCTGCATGCAGGCGCGCCTGAGGCGGGGTTGAGCTGCGCAGCAGAGGCACTTATCAATGTATTTGTGTCGCGCCCCCACGCTGCTGCCATGCCCCGGGCAGCCATGGAGCACCCTCTATCTGCTCGCGCGCTCGGTCCGCCAGTTCGAGCGGACGGTCCCGGTGGCCAGGGTCGTCCTGGGCGGGGCGCGCCTGCCACTCTGCGAGCTGCGCGAGGGCCGCGGCCTCACGTCGCTCCGCGGCGTCCGCGCGCGCCGTGGCGTCGGCGGCGGCCCGCTGGCACTCCGCAGCGGCCGCCTGCAGGCGCGCGGCCTGCTCGGCCGCGGCCGCGGTCTCCGCCGCCAGCTGCGCCTCCAGCTCCTCGGCACGCGCCTGCAACGCACGCGCCCCGGCCTCTCTCCTGGCGGGTGAGTGCGCAAGCTCCCCGGCAGGCGCGCGTGTGGGCCGCAGCCGCCCGCGTGCCCGGGCGCTGCAGGGCGCGTGCGGCCTCTGCGGCGCGGCGCCCGCTCGGCGGCGCCCTGCCGCCTGCATACGGCCTCAGCGCCGCCGCCGCCGGGACAGCGCACACAGGCCGCAGCCCATATCACAAATGCGCTGCCTTCTGACTCACACTGACGCACCGATCAGGCCCCTTGGATTGGAACCAGAGGCTGGCAAAGCACACGCCTGGAGCGGCTCATCCGCTGAGCGGCTTCATACGTCCGGATGGCCCACTCAGGCCGCCTGCAGGGCGCACCGCGGCCCCCGCCAGCGCATGGCGGGCCTCTGCCAGCTCGCGCTCGGCCGCGCGCAGCGCGCGCGCGTCGGCGCCCGGCGCGTCCGGCAGCGCCGGCACGCCCGCGGCGGCCTCGCCGCGGCCCGCGGGCGCCCTGCGGCTCTGGTGCCGCTCCTCCAGCTTCAGCGTCTCCGATGCCAGGCGCTCCTGCGCGCGCGCTTTTCCATCTCAGGGCTCCAGGCGAGGTCTGCTGCACAGTGCGGGCACTCCCTTGCGGAACCCATGGCTCTAAGCGCTGCCCGGGCATGGTGCACGCATGCTGAGCAGAGGACGGCACGGGGCAGCGTCCAGGGCAAACATGCATGGCTGTGGGACCCTGGATCTTTTCATGGGAAGCCCCACATCCTCAGCAGCACCGCAAAGGCCACACACACCTTTTTGTGTTACATTTGTCACAAAAAGAGGGCGCGCCTTGTAGGAGCGCTCCATGCCGCGCAGCAGCTCGCCCATCTCGCGGGACACCTCGTCGCGCACGTCGGTCTCCGCCAGCGCCCCGCGCTCCTCCGCACTCCGCAGCTGCGTATGCCAGTCGGCTCGATGGTCACCGCATGTCTGTGAGACAGAGTGTGCACATCAAAGGCACTGTAAGCGGACGGAATGCACATACGCCATCGCGCAGTCAGCAGCACTCCTGCACGCGGGCGCCGCGGGGTCGCTGGTGCTGGAGGGCCGCAGCACACCGCCTCGGACAACAATAGCGCCCGCCCTGCAGGAGCGCCTGGCCGCAGCGGCCGCACGACCGCCCGCTGTTGAGAGGGAAGCGCATGGCCAGCCTGTTCAAATGTCAAAGCCTAACCCTAACTCTAAACCCATGGCGAGCCTGGTGAAGCGGCCAGAGCCTAGCCCTAACCCTACCCCCGGGGGCCCGCACCGCGTCGGACAGCTGCACGACCTGCGCGCGCAGCTCGAGCACCTCGTCCTCCAGCTCCGCGCGCGCGTCCGCCCACGCGCCCGGCGTGGCCCCGCCCGCCGCCGCCGCCGCGCCCGGGCACGCGCCCGCCGCCGCACGCGGTGCCCCCGCATGCTCCCCAGTGTGGGGCCCTGCAGCAGGCTGCGCGGTGCGAGGCATGCCGGCGGCGGCGGCGGCAGACTGGAGCGCTGCTGGGGCACCTGCGGTGTCGTGCGAGGGCTCTGCAGGGCCCGCGTCGGGCTTCCGGGCGCCCGCTGCATGCCGCTTGGCGTGCGGCGCCGCCGCGGCCGCGGGCTCGGCCGGCTTGCGCTTCTTTGTGATGTTGGGCGAGACCGCCCTGTCGCCAGCAAGCAGCCGCGGTCACGAGACGGCCATGGGGCAGGCATGCGGCTGACTTCAAAGGTGATGCAGCGAGACTGGCTGCCTGACAGAGGTGGTGCCGCACGTACCAGCATGGAGAAGCCTTGCCTGGTACCCTGTACATACCGGGGTGTCACAGATGAATTACAGCGCCAGCAGCACAGAACCAACTGCTCCTGAGCTTTCGCATTGTGCTTGCACCATCGGCATGCCACCCGGCAAGGCACGGAGCATGCAACGCGCACCTGGGTGCGCGCGGCAGCGGCGGCGGTGCCGGCCTGCGCGCCAACCGCGGCTGGCGCCGCCTGGCAAGACATGGGGCGCGCGGGGGGGCCCGCGCCTGAGCGCGCGCAGCGGCGGCTGCGCGCGCGCGGCGGTGCCGACCTGCGCCGCGACCGCGGCGTAGCGCAGCACGCGCGCGGTCTCGTCGTAGTCGCGCGCGGCCGGCGACACGTTGACGCACAGCAGCAGCTGGCCCCAGCCGTGCAGCACGTCGCGGAACAGGTGGGTCACCTGCCGCGGCCCCGGCGCGGGCGATGCGGCGGGCGCGCACGGGCGCACCAGGCGCGACGTCTGCGAGCGCCGGCACGGTGCAATGACGGGGAGGCGGGCAGCCTTGCGTGCCGGGGGTCGGTGCATGGGAGGCAAGGCGGCCGGAGACCGCTCCGGGCGGGCATGTCCTGATAGATTGATATGGGTATGTGACACAGGGGTCTTCACTGGCTCTGCACACTGTGATCCTGCATCTAGTATGGATGCGCGCTGGACCCTGCATCAGGGTTCAGATCGAGGGCGCCCGAGCGCCGCCCGCGCCTTGGACTCCCGGTAGGGCACCAGCCTGGGCTCCGCCTCGCGGTGCCGCTGGTTCCAGCGCAGCGCCTCCAGGCAGCGGCCCAGCGTCATCAGGCTGGCGTTGATGGCCACGCTCTCCTTGAGCCGCGCGCCGACGTTGCCGGTGCGGCCCGCGCGCTCGCTGCCGGCCAGGTCCACAAACGACAGCCGCGCCAGCGGGCCGTCGTCCGCGGCGGCGGGCGCCTCCGCCGCCGCCGGCGAGCTGTCGCCTGCGGCGGGGGCATCAGGGTCCACATGTCACATGTTCAACAGCAGCGCGCTCGAGATCTGTCCCGCCCAGCGCGCTCGCTGCCCGCCAGAGCCACCAGCTGCAGTGTCATTGCGCCCTCTCCGTGTCTCGCATGGGGCGCTTCGGCACCCAGGGGCGCTTCGGCACCCGCCGAGATGGCGAGCGCGACGGCAGCATGTCCAGAGTGGGCCGACAGAGGAGGACAACAAATGGCACCAGAGAGCTGTAGCATGCGATTTCAGGTCAAGCTGAGCGAGCGGGAGCGCTGCTGGCAGAGCGGGCGGTGCAGCGCGCGCCTGTACGGGCGGACGCCTCCGAGGCTGTGGCAGAGGCCGCTGTGGTCGGCGCGGCCGGCGCGGCCGGCGCGGCGGCCGGCGCCGCTGGCCGGCAGAGCAGGACGGAGAACACCGAGTGCGAGCGCGAGGACGCGTAGTTGAGCGCGGTGGCGGCCTTCTGGCGCAGGCGCGCGCCGCGGCGCAGCACGTCCAGCGCCTCGCCCGGGCTGCCGACCTCGACCTGACCAACCAAATCACCAGCTTGTAAAAGGCAAGCCAGAGGCCCAGCCATAGGCTGTGTGCAATGATCGAACACGCTAAACAGCTGATAGCCTCTGGCGACCTTACCTGCGTGCGACGCGACGAACAGTCAGAGCACTTCAGTGTAGTGGGATGCTGATGCGGTGATGGGTGGGGGCCGCGCTGCGCACGCATGTTTCAGGGCTGCCGCTCCGCATGGTGCTGGGGCAGACACCGTGGCAACGGGTTAAGCGTTCAGGGGTGCGGCAGCAGGAGGCACATGTGCACAGGCACATGTACGCTGACTGCAGGGCATTGAGTGGCAGTGCGCGCTGTGAAACCAAACGAGCAGCCAGCCGGGCAGCAGCGCACATGCAGCGCAAGCCCCTTGCTGCGCTTATCGGGTCACGCAAGGCGTCATGTGGCACAGGCATGGCGAGCCCTGGCTGGCTGCGAGGCCGTGTGGGCCTCATCACTTTGCAGGCGCGGGCCAGCCAGGGGCGCGGGCGCGCGCCTCAGACAGCCCGGCCACAAACACGCGGCTCTGCGCATCCTCCTTGACCTGCAGGCGCGGCCGCGGGCCCAGGCCGCCCACCGACGCCTCGTCCAGCAGGTCGTACAGGCACTCGTTGTACACCTGTGCGCGCGCGCGCGTGCGCCTGGCCGGCCGAGTCCGCAGAGCCCGCCCCACATCGCGTCTGTGTCCACTGCAGATACACCTCCGTGCAGCCAGGCGTGCTACACAGAAAGGGATGAAGCATGCACAAGGAAACTGCTAGGTTGGAGGGGCATGGGCGGTGTGCGTGTGCTCGCGCGCCTCGTAATGGGACACGCGCACGCACAGGGCCTCCGCTCTGGCCTGCACATCCTGCCGCGCGCCCACACCGGCACGTCGCGCCTGACGTGCCGCGTTCCAGGCATGCTGTGGCCGCTGAGAGCGTGCTCAGCGCTTGTTTCGCACCAAGCATGCAAGTGCATATGAAGGAATCCCAACCCACCAGCGGCCACCCACTGGGTCGCCGCAGACGGGAACATGCCCGGGCCGAGCCAGGCCGGCTGTAGGGGCGGGGCTTCCCAGCGCGGCTTGCTGCCCCCCAGCCTGTGCGCTTCGCGAGTGCCGCCTGCTCACCATCACCCTTCTATGCCGCTCGCACCACGCCGTGTTCATGGGTAAGCCGCACTACTAGGGGCAGGGCGAGTCACCTGGAAGAGCTGCACCAGCGCGCGCGGCAGCAGCCCCGGGTCCGCCCGCGTGCCCTGCCGGCGCAGCAGCAGAAAAGGCGATCCGCGCGTGCAGTCAGGCCCAGGCTCGCCTGTACGGCCAGGAGGGTGCTGCTGCACGGGCCTTGCCACGCACAGCCCTGGCATCCCGCCTGCCGGGTGCCCGGTGCCGTGCGGGAGCCGCGGCCACACAGAAGCACCACGCATCTATTCCATTGGCTTTCTTTTCTTTATGTTACCTACAAAAGTAATAAAGACGCTGATTTGCGAGACAATATATACAAAGAAAATATTTCTCGGAGGGTGCGCGCGCGCCTCCACGGTGTGCGTCTTGCCGGCCGCGGAGATGCCGTAGGCCATGAGCACGCTGCTGTGGCGCGCGCGCGTCACCTGGCGCACCATTGGCGCCGCGGTGGCCTGGTAGAAGGCCTCCTGCGCCGTGTCGCCGCCGAAAACGCGCGAGAAGTTGTACGTCTGCCCGCGGTCGCCGTTCTTGTACCTGCGCCAGCGGCGCGCCAACGCCTGTTTCGCCGCTCACTGGCCGAGCGCAAGCGCGGGTCGCTTCCCAGTGAGAGGGAGGCCTGGTGAAGTGCGTCAGGATTTCAGCCTCAGCACAGGATGTAAGCATGTAACTCTCATGCGACCTTACTAGTCGATAATGGTGTGGGCCAGCGAGCGGCGGTGCACTTACTGACTTCCCACTCAGTTTCAGCTTACGGCTTGAGCAGCTGCGCACCCCTGCGACTCCTCTGGAGGCGCAATCGCTAGGCTGCACGTGGACAAGGCAAAGATGCAGTTGTCCTTGCTCCAGCGCGGGACGCCCGTAGTCAGCGGCGGCCGAATGCGCACCACCACCTGCTCAAGCGGCGCGCTGTCAGGCTCCAGCGCTTGGTCAGCATGCTGCTCTTTGCGAGCGCCCCTTTCCGCATGCACAGAGCAAGGCTTACAGTGACACATTGCTTAACGGGCTGGGCCTGAAGTGTCTGTGGTGGCGGATTATCTGCTGAGCCTGAGAGTGTGAGGCTTGGCGCGCCTGCATCCGCTCCAAATCCAGGCCCCCCGCTCCACTGGAACCCGCCACTGCCAGCGGCCGCGCGCCGCCGCCCCCATCCCGGCCCTTGAGGTAGTCTGGTGGCGAGAAGAGCGACACCAGGTTCCTGCGCAACGTGTGCACGCCATAAGCATCGTCATGGGCGAAAAATTGCCAGCGCTGCGTGCCTTGCGCGGTTTCAAGCTGAGGAGCCATCTTGGAAGCGGCGCCGCAAGCGACTCGCCTAGGAAAGAGCTCTGAGACGCGTTGCCCCAGCGCGGCCTCCTCCTCATCCAGCGCCGCGCAGGGCGCATCCGTCTGCGCCGGCTGCGGGTCCGCGTTGCTGGACGCGTCCTCCATCTAGCTCACTGAGCTGAGAGATTTGAGAGCGGCACCAGCGCAAGCTGTCCTACAGCCCTTCGAAAGGGGTGAACCCTGCGCTTAACACGCTGCTGGGGTGTAGTGCTGGGTAGCACGCCCATGCATTCTGCTAGATAAAAGTCGGAATTTCCTGCACCTAGCCTGCAGTACACCAGTCGCCGTGAAGTATTTACAGAGGTCTACAGTCCGAGGTATTTACAGAGGTCAAACAGTCCTGCACCTCGGCCTGAACACTGCTGGCTGTCTGTAAACTGCGTGCTAAACAGCGGTGTAAAGGCAGTGCTTATCTTTATCCAGCATTACACAGCCTGTCTGCAGAGGGCATTGCGTGCCCAGTACATGAGCGGCAACGCTTCGCTGCTATGTCACACAGCACAGGCGTCATGACGCTTGTGCTCTACATCTTGCGGCCTTGCGCGCTGCATAAATGTACTTAGCATGTGGTGCATGTTTTTAGTTAGCCGTACTCCGTTTCACTCCATTTCAGCAAGCAATAATCAAGCACGGCCGGTCAGCATGCGACCGCCAGGTGGTTGAAGGCTGGCTTGGTGCCTGAGAGCACGGCCTTGTGCACCCAGACGTCCTTGGCATGGCCGCGGCCCTCGTCGAGCCGCCGCAGCGCCTCTGCACGTACTGCGTGCGCCTGCCATGTCCCAGCATATGTGACCCAACAGCTGCCTACATCGCTCAGTAGATAGGTGCTCTGCTTGCAGTGCGCGTGCCTGCTGGGACGCAGTCCACACCGCTCATTGATTCTGCACACCGGTGTACACAGAGGGGCAGCCTGCCACGTCTTCGGCAGCTCTGAACCTTAGACAAGCGTTGTCTCCCACAAGTCCAGGGCTTTGAGCAGTGCCTCACCTGTTGACCGTCTCATGCCTGGCGCCTGTGCCTCAACCGCTTGCACACATGGTGAACGACTGCATGGAGCTGTTTGCTCTGACACTTGGGGGCATGGTTTCGGGCGGCCACCTGCTCTTCCAGGCGCCTGGCCTTGTCAGCGCGCGCAGCCGCAGCCTGCAGCGCCTGCTGCTCCTTGTCCGCCGCCTGCTGCGCCTGCAGGGCGAGCAGACAGGCTGGCGGGCACAGCAACGATGGGAGCCAGGCTCACACCAAGGGCCTTGTGCCAATGCAAGGCTGTGCGGGCCCTCACAAAGTGCCTGACCCTCATGCACAGCAAGCACAGCACCCCATGTGTCGGCAGGCTTACCAGATCAAATTGCTGTACTGTGAGCTTGTGAAAGGCACCTGCAGCTGCTGCGCCAGGTGCTGCTTGTCCGCCAGCTGCGCCGCCCTGCCCGCGCGGTGCTCCTCCACCTGAGCCGCACGGCGCACCGTCGGCCCCTGACCAACAGCCAGCCATGCCCGCACCATGCAACGCATGCATCGCCGCAGCCACACTTTTCAGTTCCCACAGCGCATGCAATGCCAGTTCCACATCTGGTGCTTGAAGCTCCTCAGCAAACGCTGCACAAGCAGCAAGCGCAACAGCCAAGCACAGGGACAGCCCAGCTAAGGGGCGCGGGTGTATGCTGCCACGGCCGTGTCCCAGCGCGAGTGCAGCGCATGAAACGCCACGGCAATGTTTGGAGCGCATGGCGCGGTGCGGCACCTGGCGAGCGAGCGCGCGCTGGACGTCCAGCGCGCTGCGGCGCTGCGCGGCCTGCCGCGCCGCGTGGCGCGCCTCCTCGGCGGCGTCGTGCTCTGCCTGCACGCGCGCTGCGCGCTCCTCGTCCTTCCGCGCCTGCGCGTTCCGCGAGAGCGCACCAGATCATGCCAGGCACTGCGCCTGCCTGCAGGTGAGTGCGCATGTCTGCTCATGACTAGCCCTGCATGTGCCTGCATGCACAAATCTCGCCCGCTGCAGTGACCGAGCCCTGAAGATGAAGAGACGCACACCAGGCACTCTCCATGCAGGGTCCCTGCCAGCCAGCAGGGCGTTGCAGGGTGCAGCAGTATGTGAAGAGCACCCGGTCAAGCAGCTGCTGCGCCAGCGCCTCGCCGCCGGCCACGCTGAAGGCGCGCTGCGCCTTGGCGGCGTGCGTGGCCAGGTCGCGCGTGCGCGCGGCCTCCCAGCCGTCCAGCCGCGCCGCATACTGCGCGTTGTAGCTGCGCAGCAGCCATCAGACGCTCAGCACGGTCTACAGTGCCGTACTACATGTGCATCTCATGTGTCGGCACAGGATGTCAGGCCATGCAGTTCGCTATCACCCTGCGGCAAGGGCGTGTGCGTCGCAGCTGTGCTCCTTTGTAAGACGCGCTCACTGCGCCACCCATGCAAAGCATTATCCTCTTCTTGTCACAGGGTTGTCCCTGGGCTTCATGCACAACTGATAATTGCATATTTGCATCACATGCACCTCTGCTCCTCGGCCCGTCGCATCTCTGCCGCGCCGGCGCGCTTGGCCAGATTCGCCAGGTTCTCGCGCTCCACAGTGGCCAGCACCTCTCGGTTGGCCTCCGCCAGAGCTGCCTGCAGTATAATTTGGTATTGCTGCGAGCCAGGTGATCGGGCTGCATGTCTGTTGACCGCTGACTCGCTCGGCTAAGTATGAAAGCCGATGGGACCGGAGTGGCAATAGCAGTGTGTGCATATCATCCCGATGATGCAGGGTACGTGAGCACACTTACTATCACTCGTATGTCAGACGCATGTGCAAATAGGGGTTACAGATGATGCGAGGTTAAAGTCTGGGCTATGAGCAGCTGTATTGGCAGCGGCCACTACACTGCATGCGGCCAGGTCAGCGCTCTTCAGCACCATCTCGCAGTTTGCTCTGGCAGAGCACCTTGGCGGCTGCCTCGGCGGCGGCCTCCTGCGCCTGGCGGTGCCGCAGCAGCACGTCGTCGCGCTCGCGGCCCTTGCGCTCGCGCAGCCGTAGCTCCGCCACCAGCCGCACCTGCCGCAGCACCGACTGCTCATCCATGAGCTTTCGAAGCGCAAGTCCCTGTGACGTGAGGCAGCGCCTTGGGCTGCCTCAAGCGGGCCAGCTGGTACCCCGGAGTGCGCCGCTTGCTTGCCAACACGCATAGGCGGAGGCCACGGGCATGGGCGCAGCTGAGGGCACGCCCGCCACCCCGGCGGCCGTCATGCTAGCATGGACAAAAGCTGTGCACACACGCACCAGTGCCACCCTGCACCAGCGCTCCCCGAGACGTGGCGGCGCAGGGGCGGCGTCTGCCAGGCGCGGCCACCTGCTCATCGAAGAAGCTCTTTGCGGCGGCGACGCGCTGCGCCTTGGCCACCGCCGCCGCCGCCTCCTCCGCGCGCAGCCGCTGCGCCTCCGCCTCGCGCGCGGCGGCCGCCTCCGCTAGCCGCGCGCGCTGGGCAGCCGCCCGGGCTGCGGCCTGCATCCACGCATGCGCGCGTGTGCTACACCAGACATGGAGCCTTTGCTGACAACAGCTGTAGCCTGCCCGGCTATACGATAGCACTTGTTACATGATTATTGGGGAGGGGCGGATGTTATCACTCTGTGTTGCCCCGGCCGCTGCACTCTGTCAGGCACGCATGCCGCGCTCTGCCCCGTCATGGAGATCTGTCTCGCCACAGGGGCAAGCAATCAGGGGTTGGAGGGGGGCACTGTTTTGTTGTTGGGCTGGTTGCAGTCGCCCTTGGCAGAAACGCAGGTCGCCAGAGGCGATAAGCAGCCTACGCCTTCCTTTCTCATGATGATGCCTTGGCTGGTATGCATGCGGCACATGCAAGCGCACCTGCGCGTGCTGCGCCTGGAGCTCCGCGCGGGTGGCCGCCCAGCGCTGCGCGCGCCGGGCCTCGCGCGCCGCATCCTCCGCGGCGGCGCGCTCGTCCTGCAGCCGGAGCTCGTGTGGGACCTGGGGCGTGACCTTATCCTGAAGCTGCTTCAGGCGCTTGCTTGCTGCATGTGCGGGCAGCCGGAGTGTGGAGCGATGCGGTGTCTGCATCGCTTGGCTTGTACTTGCACATCACCTATGCATGTGGGTGGGTTGCAATTTACGTGCCACTCTGCGAGCTCATTTTCCCACTGAACATAGGGATCAGCGTTTTACTGCTGGCAGCATACTAATGCAGGTGCGCAGAGTGCACGCGGACGCATGAGAGGGTTGGCCAGGGAAGACAGTGACTGTTGTAAGTAAGCGGGCAGGACAAGTGAGATATTACCTGCAAGCGGGCCATCGTGCCGTAGATAGTAGGCTGAGATTGCTCACGCGCTGCGGATACGCTGGCTGGCAGCGCAGCTTCTGCGGCGCCTGAGGCTCGCTGGGGGCCACAGTGACAAGAGAGTGTTAGTGAGCTTTTGTGTGCCGTCAACGGGGCTCTGTGCCGCAGGGAGGCGCGCACACCCTGTCTGATGGGCCTGGCGGGAAGGTCGCCCCGTCTGGCAGCGCATGCGCGCTGCGCGCAGCTCCTCGCTGCAGCTGCTGCTCCTCAGCGCTCTTGCGCACCCTCCTAGGCATGGCCTGGCGGCACACAGCCCTTGCAGCGTCCGGACACACGTTTGGCAGCAGGTCTGGTGTGACCGTGCTTGAACTCAGCAAGGAGCTTGCAGCGCTTGCAGCTGCCTGGACACACGAGCAGAGGGTGGGGAATGAGTTCTCAGCCCCAGGCATCTTAGGTGTGAAAGAAGTGCAGCAGCGCTTACACGACACCACCTCTGGCAGGCTTTTGGCACATCTGTTGTCAGTGGCCTGCTTCGCACACCGGCTGAGACAGGGCAGCCTGCACGTCTGCCTTCAGCGTGGCCAGCTCCTCGCGCGAGCCGCGCGCGTGCGAAAGGAAGCGCTCGCAAAGGCGCAACGCGCGCAGAAGGGCGCCTGTGCTCGCGCCGGGTGCGCTGCTGGTGCTTGTGCGCAGCCTTTCGATAAGGACCGCCTTCAGCTCGGCCGCCGCAGCGTGGCCCGCGCCCTGCGCTGCGTGTGCGTCCTGTGTCTCGCTCATCTCATTTGTCAGGCACTTCGTGCCGCTGTTCGTGTTTGTTTCCACACCGGTCCGAGTCACAGGCCAGCGAAGCGGATGAAGCTTTTACCAGGGTAACCAAACGCTGGCACCACCCTAACAATGACTGTGCTTTGTGAGGCCAAGACATCTGGGCACTTATACGGCGCAATTGACATGCTATACAGCCTGCGGAGGAATGACGGACATGTGCTACCTACCACTGGTGCCTTCTCAGCTGGCACACTTGTTCATGCTAAAGCCCGTCGCTGCCAGGCTGCAGTAACAAAAGTGCCCACAGACAACCCGCAGCATGTGGCACCGCAGGCCAACAGCCACTCGTTGTGCTTTGCTGTTCAACACTCTGATAGGACAGGTCTGAAGAACATGACGCCAACAAAGACAGCCGAGCGTGAGGCACACATACAGAGCACTGAACACGGCGCGTCAGTCGGCACACAGGCCATCCTTTTCGGCGCTTCTCCCCTGCGCCGCAAGCACGCCGACTGCGCCGACCAGCCGCGCGACCTCCGCCTCGGTGTTGTAGTAGTGCACGGAAGCTCGCACGATTGCGTCTGGCAGGCCCCTGGCCTGCAGGCAGTGCAGCCATGCTTCAATTGAAGGCTGCATGACATGCCATCAAGCATTCAGTCGGCAGCATAGCTGGGTAAAGTATGTCTTCAAGCCTCTTACTAGGATTCAAGGGCGGGACATGGCAGGAACGTACATCATCCTCACGAATCCACCAAATGAAGATGCTAGGATCACAGACCTTTCAATGCACACCATGGTGTGCGTCTGTAGCCTCCCTGTACAAGTGAGCTGCGGAGCTGATCTCTGAGAGGCACCGTGAAAAAATACACTGTGTTATGCACCCGTACACTCAAGAGCATAGATGCGGACTCTCGCCCTAGCCGACCAGCTTTGACGCATGGTCAACGTTTTGGGCCCCCCCGCCATCTCCACACGTTGTTGCGCACAGTGCATACACGTCAGCCCATACTCCCTCTGACTCAAGCGGCCCCCGCGCCTGGAAGTCCAGCAGCGTGGACGTGGCCTTGGAGGTGTGCACGGCGACGCCCGCGGCCGCCAGGTGCGCCCGGACGGCCGCGGCCGGCGCGCCGGCCACCGAAAAGGCGACGATGCCGCACAGCGTGCGCCCGGCGTCGTGCAGCCGCACGCCCGGCACGCCTACGCGCGCGCCCGCGGGGGTCGGGGGTGGACCCTGAACAGGCAGAGGGCTGCGCGTGAGCGAGCCCCGCAACGGTGCGCGGGTGCCCCGCCGCCGCGCGCGGTGAAGCACAGATGCGGTGTGATAGGCCCAGGGTATACCAGCCCAGCCCAGCGGCAGGGATGAGGCGCGGCCGCGCGCGTGGCCGGGCGCGCCTGCCAGTGAGGCGCGCAGGAGCGCCGCGAGCACGCGGATGCGCGCCCAGGTCCAGTCCGCGCCCAGCGCCAGCGCCTCGTCCACCGCCACGCCCAGGCCCGCCTGCCCGCCCGAGCGCGCGCTGCTGAGCGCCCGAGGCGTGTGAGGTCACGCGTTGGCTGGGTGAACCAGCTGTCGACACTCTTATGCCGTTTTCTAGCCCGTCCGGCATCAGAGCAGTCCGCGTCAGCGCTGAATCAGCGAGACGGAGGTGCGCTCCCGCTCTCGTGTAGCCAGCCCTGCACAGCTGCACGGGCAGCAGACACGCCCGTATCTATCAAACACACTATCAGGCTGTGCCGACGGTGCCCTCGGCCAGGAGGGCGGCAGGGCGTGAGGCGGGGCGCGCACGATGCTGGCAAAGCTCTTCTCGTAGAACTCGTAGCGCCGCGCGCCGGGCGCGAGCCGGTAGGCGCCCGGGCCGTCCAGCGTGGCGCCCCACAGGTCGATCATCGCGGGCTCCGCGCGCTCCATGGCCGCCCTGCGCGCCGCGCCCCGGCGCTCTCGGCGTGGCGCGCAGGCCGCCATGGCGCCCCTGGGACGCCAGGAACGCCAGGAGCCTGAACGTGATCAGGCTCGAGATCGGTGCAGCATCGACGACATGGGGCGCGCCGCGCCGGGGCCCTGGCCGCAGGCTCACAGCGCGCGGCCATGCGGAGACGCACGCCGATAACCGATGCTGCACCGGCGGCCGCAGTGAGCCGCCGGCACGCCGGCGCGGCGCCGCGGCATGCCCGCGTCCCGCGCGGACCTGGCCGCCTCCACCCGAGGCAGCCGCGGGCGCGGCGGCGGGCGCGCCCAGCGGCGGGCCCGCGGCCCGCGCCTGGACGGGCATCGGCCTCCTGCACCGGAGTTCACCCTAGCCTCAACCCTAACCCTGCAGAGGTTGGACCCGCGCCTGGACGCGTACAGAAAGCCGACGCCGCGCGGCCCGCGCAGGAACTTGCGCGCCGTGCCGGTGAGCCAATCGCAGCCGATCGCGCGCACGTCCACCGGCAGCTGGCCCACGCTCTGCGCGCGCGCGCCGCGCCCCACTCACGCGCTGGCGTTGACAAGGTGCAGCACACGCCCAGGCCCGACCGATGCTTCCTATTACAGCGTCCCCGGTTTACGCCCAGGGTCCCGCGCGCCCAGGGAACCAGACATGCTCGCGCCTCCTCGGCTGTGAGCGCATGCTCCGCGCCGCGTCGCATGGCAGCCACCCATCACGCCCATATCACGTCCGGTGCGGCGCGCCGCGCAGCGACGCGGCTGGCCGCAGGGCCGCGCGGCAGGGCGGGCGCGCGCCTGGCAGGCGTCCAGGAGGAAGGGAATGCCGTGCCGCTTCGTCACTGCGCCCACGGCCGCCACATCATATACGCGCCTGCCGCCGCGCGCCGAGCCGTGCGCATGAGGTGGCGTCCAGCGCCGCTGACAGCTCTGCTGGCTGGATGCTGCGCACATGCGAAAAGTGCGCAGGGCCGCCCTTGCTGAAGGCTGTCATGTTGCCACCTCCAAAACACGTTGTCACACACTCCTGTCCTCCTCCAGGTCAGATCCAAGCCTGCCTGTTCCCGCTGAGGGTGTGAGCAATGGACAGAGAAAATAGAAACCTTCACAGCACCCCTGGTTTGACCTGGCAGATATTGCTGACGCCCCCAAGGGAGAGACAGCTCTTGGGGGCGGGCAGCTGTGCAAGGGGCACAGGTGGACCCGCAGTTGGTCGGGATGTGCGTGATGGCCACCAGCGCGGGCGGGCGGCCGCACGCGATCATCGCCTCCAGCGCCGCGACGTCGATCTCGCCGTCCGGCGCCTCCGGCACGACCTCCGTGACCGCGCCGGTGCGCTTGCCCACCTGCGCGCGCGGCCCGCACGGGTGGCGCGACGAGGCGGCCAGCGCCGCCCGGGCCAAGGTGTCCGACGACCTCGGCTGCATGCCGTCCGCGTTCACCCCCGCCTAAGCCAAGGAGGCCGCTTGACCGGGCTCCGGCGTACAGCACCCTTGAGAGTAGGGAGAGAGTGTGAGGCTGCGACCCATCGAGCGCCAGGCCGGCCTCCTGCATGCCGCGCTACGCAGCACAGCGCGCGGCGCAGCGCGCGGCGGCCGAGCCATGCAGCGGCGCCGCGACCCGCGCGGCTGCGCTCAGCGCGGCGGGCGCTGGCGTCGGCCGCAGTTAGAGTAGGTTAGATTAGGCCTGACCCTGACCGGCCGCGCCTGCAGGAAGGCATTGAGGTTGGCCGCGTACTCATGCTGGGAGGTCAGGATGCGGTCGCCCGCGCGCAGCCGCAGGCCGTAGAAGACCTGCGCGCCGGCCGCGCGCGCTCGCGGACCGCACCCGCGCTCATCTTCGGCGCCGGCGCTCGAGCCCACAATGCACCAACAGCGCGACCCGCGAGTGCGCCTGACACTGCCTGCACCACTGGCGAGAAGCCCGCATGCGGGTCCGGCGCCGCGACGCTGAGCACGCTTACTCTTGCCGGAGTGCTTCGCGCGCACGCACCATGCCGGTTCCCGTGACACGCACGGCAAGAGCGAGGGCCGGGGTCCGCCTGAGGCCGAGTTGACACAACCCCACGGTGATTGCCCGCATGCAGAGCCCTGACACCCGCATGCAGAGCCCTGGCGCCCGCATGCAGAGCCCTGGCGCCCGCATGCAGAGCCCTGGCGCAGCACCTTCCCAGGCCGCGGCGCCGCGCGCAGACCGCCCACGCCCTGCCGCCGCCTCGCAGGGCGCGGAGGCCGAGCGGCATCGCTGCGCAGGGCGGGCCGGGGCGCGCCTGCGTCCACGCCGCAGTGGCGCTCTGCAGCAGCGCGACCTCGTCGCGCTCGCAGTTCAGCAGGGCCGCCAGGCCCTGGTAGGGTCGCTCCAGGGCCTCCGCCTGCGCCTCCACCGCCTCGTACCTGATGGCGGCGGCGGCGCTCAGTGGCTGCAGCAAGCCATGCAAATGAGCAGTTGGATCCTGGTGGGAGCTCCTCGAGTGCTCCAGCAATCGGCCTCCAGCACAAGGTGGTGCACGGGGTGACAATTATTGTCGCCTCAGTCTGTATCATGTCCGGGGCGGCTTCAAGCAGGGACGCTCGCCAGGTATATATGGGCGCGGTGCAAGCAGGCGCTATCTGCGGCGCGGCCCACGCGCCCAGCCGGCCGCGGTGGTTCAGGAAGCGCACGCGCCGTTCGGGTGTGACGGAAGCCACATGATAGCTGCAAGGCGACGCGGGAAAAAGGCGCACCCGCCCAACACGGCCTCCAGCTCCAGGTAGTGCTGCTGCGCCTCCAAGGTGGCTTGCGAGGGCAGCGACGACCCTGGCGCGCGCCACGCAAGGTGCTGAGGCTCGGCGGGCGCTGCGCAGGCTCAGGAAAGCCGCGCGCCTAGGTCGCCGCACCCGTCGGCCCGCCTCACAGGCGGACACGGGCTGGCTGCACAGCGGCTTCCGGAGCTGCACGGGGGGGGCGCTGTGTGTGGCGGCGGCGCTTGCCCGCTAACAGACGGGTCAGCACTGCAGGTCGGCCGGGTCTGCAGCTCCAACGCGGGCGCCCCGAGCCCACACACTGTGCAAGTGTGCCACAGCCCGCCGTCAGCAGGTGCTCCACCTGCGGCGTTGAAGTGTGCGATGGGCGCGCCGCCGTCCCGCGGCCTGGAGAGAGCGGGCGCGGCCGCTCGGAGGTCGTCCACGCTGTGCTGACATTGCGCAGGCGTGCATGCAGGCACCTGCCGCGCTGCGCGCTTGTCAGCGACATGTTAGGAGCCTGCCAGGCGGGCACGCGGCCAGGGCGACACCATCTTGTGCACTAGATGCGAGCGTCCCCACTTGCGAGCGGGCCATGGCGCCTTGCAGGACGTGCTGCTCATCCACGCGCTGGCAGTCTTCAGCTCTGTGCACGCCTCTCAGCAGCACCGACATGGCACCGGACCCTGCAGTAACCTCGCTACCAGCAACTTGTTTCAACCACCTCGGAGCAAACTTGAACGACACAGGCTCGATCGACGGGCTGGAGGTTGTGGAGCACCGCACTAGCAGCCGAGGCTAGCCAGTGCGTTCGAACAGCCGCGCTCTGAGCGGTACAAGTCTGCGTAACGCGTGCAGCATGCAGCAGCGCGTTGTGCAGCCGGGCGTGGCTCGCGCACTTGCCGGACCGCCAGGGAGGCCGGCTGCGCCCTCTCAGAGCCGGCCCATCGCGCCGAAACGCCTGACACGGGCGGCTGCCTACGCCCCGCCTGCTCCACCGCCGGTGCGGCCCTTCTGGGATCCCTGGGTGGCTCTGGGACGTCGCACGTATGCGAGATCAGCCCGAGCACGCACTGCACGGAGGGCGAACTACATCGTTCCCACTTCAAGCTCCTGAGTCCACCTACGTGTTTGGCCTGTGGGGTTGCGGGCTCCCTGCAGGCCGACATGTTTTGGCAGGCCAGTGGCCGGCACCTGGTGTGCTAAGTGCAGCCTGTGGCTGCATGCCTCGCGCATGCGCGGTCACCAGGGCAGCGGGGAGTAGGATCGAGCACGGAGTGGAAGTCCTGGAGCTGAGTCCAGGTATCCTGGTTTGCCCTGGTTGGTCGACAGAGCCACTGGTGCTGCCAGCCTTGCCTGGCCGCGTCAGTGTGATATCTGACGCGGTGGCGCAGTCCCATAGCGACCGGTCACGGTCAGCGCGGCCTGTTGCGCTGGCGGAGAGCGCAGCGCTGCGCGCTGTGTGCCACTGGGCACCTGTGCGCTCCTCTCAGGGATGGTTGGCTGACTATGCGGTTGTGCTGGCGCTGCCAAGTCAGTGCCGCACTTTGCATACCCCAACAAGCAGCGGTCAGGGGAGCTGTCTGTGCCTGCGCACTCCTGTACAGGCGCGTCATTGCTTCGGCTGGCATGTGCGCTTGTGCACGGGGAGCTCGTCTGAGACCTGACAGCGCGTTTTGCAGCTGAGCCCTGGGTTGTGCTGCCACAACACGCAGCCTCTTGCAGCTGTGTGGTGGGGAGTGCTTCTGCTGCTCGGCCCGCCCTCGAGAACAGTTTTTGTGGCTCTGCTCGCTGCAGGCGCCAAGCAGCAGCAGACTGCTTGCAGCACAGCGTCAGGCACCACAGCACTTGTGTGTCAGGTGTGCTGTGCGGGAAGCACTGGTAGAGCTGTGGTTGGCCCCTCATAGCACCCTGGTAGGCGGAAGGCGCTTGTCAGGCGTGGGGCACCTGCACACAGCGTACCAGGCGGGATTCAAATGACACACACCTATTCAGCAGGGTCAGCTGGACGGGCGTGGCCGCGTTTCTGGGCAGGCCGTTGGTTTTACATGCGGGAAGCGAGCGAACATTGTATCAGGCAGCATGCAAACAGGCATGCTGCCTGTTTGCATGCTGACTTCAAGCTTGGCCCTTGCTTGCTGTAGAGCGTATATGTACACAACTGCAATAGCAAGGCAGCCTATGCCCTGTTGTTGCCTGCGTCCTTGCTCTAAGCTGGCAGCGCAGGCGTCGGGCGCGCCAAGTGACGTGCTGTTTGTGCTCCGCGACTGGCAGGTCGCGACTTTTCTGCAGCGTTCTATGTCTTTACTGGGTGTTTTGGGCAGAAGGGTCATCAGGGCAGACTGGACGGGCAAGGGACCAGATGCACAATGTGGATCTAACAACCGTTCCTCGCACGCGCAGCTGCAGCCGGACGGGCCGCCGGCGGCGGCGCCGGGCGCGCCGGGCGATGCGCTGTTCGCGCCGCGCGACTGGGCGGCCGCGTTCACCAGCCAGACGGGCGAGTTTGAGTACTGGGTGGACGACGTGGAGGGCGCCGTGCCCGAGGCGCTGCGCGGCACGCTCTTCCGCAACGGCCCCGGCAACTTTGGTGCGCCCGTGCGCGTCGCATCGCTAGGGCGCCAGGGTGCGCCTGGCGCTCGGCGCCCCGCCTGAGCTGGGCAGGCGGCGGCGTGGCCGTCTGCGCGGCCTGGTTGCGCGGTCTGCCCCGGTGGCACTCAGAGCGCGCGCGCCTAGCGCGCAAAGAGCGAACGCTGCTTCTGACGACAGCCTGGGTCACGCATTGCAGAGCGCGGGGAGCACGCGTACGCGCACCCGCTGGACGGCGACGGCTACGTGTGCGCGTTCTCATTCAACGCGGACGGCCGCGTGCACTTCCGCTCGCGCTACGTGCGCACGCCGTGCGCCCCATCCGGGGGGACCCAGACCGTGGAGGCGGTGGGAGTGGAGCGCCCCTGCATGTCTGTCGCCTGTCGCCCTGCATGCCCCATCACCCGGACCAGGCAAGCATGGTTGGTTGCACAGGTTTTGAGGGCCGTCATCGTATCTGGAACATGCATGCGTGGTTGATCGTGCGAGGGTGGCGCCTGACGGCAGCCCCGCCGCGCGCCCAGCGAGCTGGCAGCGGAGCAGGCGGCCGGGCAGCCGGTGCACCGCGCGACGCGCTGCAATTGCCTCCTTTGCTCTCATATCTGGAACAGGCATGCACAACTGGTTGTGCTGTGCAAGGGCGGCGCCTGACGGTGGCCCCGCCGCGCGGCAGCGAGCTTGCGGCGGAGCAGGCGGCCGGGCAGCCGGTGTTCCGCGCGACGTTCGGCACCGCGCGCCCGGGCGGCCCGCTCCGCAACGCGCTGGACATCGAGCTCAAGAACCCGGCCAACACCAACGTGCTGCTCTGGGGCGACGTGCCGCACACGCGCCTGCTCGCGCTCTGGGAGGCGCGCACCCGCGCGCGCGCATGCAGTGCTGCCTTGTGACAACCCAGGACGAACCCTCGCTCGCTTTGGGAGCCTGTCAGAACTGACCTCCTCCTGAGCCTGGCAGACTGACCGGCCTCCTTGTGGTGGATCCTGGTGGGGCCTGTAACAGTGATTGTATCAGCTCCATTCCACAGACTTGATACAGAAGTTGTTTAGCGGACAAGATTGGACGCTTTGCTGGCCAGGCGCTCACGCGGGCAGCGCGCACGCGCGCGCAGGCCGGCCCGCCGTATGAGCTGGACCCGTACACGCTGGAGACGGTCGGCGGCGGCCCCAGCAGCCTGGGCGGCTGGGTCACCGCCGGCAAGGCGCCCAGCACCACCGGCTCCTCTGCGCTGGACGAGGTGCGCCGGCGCGCCCGAGCAGGGTCCCCTGCCAGGTCAGGGCTCCCCTGCCAGGGCAGGCGCGTCCGGTCCTGCGCCCTGTCTTGAGCGCGCCGGCAGCGTTGTGGACGAGGTGCACCGGCGCGGCCGCGGCTTGGGCTGCGCGTATGCTGCCCTTGCAAGGCCGCGAGAGAGGCGCGGGATGCGCGCCCGGTGGGGCGCACGACTGTGACCAGGGCGCCTGTCTCATAGCACATGTTGCTGCCAGCCAGGAGGGACAGTGGGCAAGCTGTTGGACCAGGGGAGGGGCGTAGGGATCGCGCTCGAGAGCTTGCATACGTCTTCACTCGTTGTTGCTGATGAGTCAAATCCGGAGCTGTCTGTGCCAGTCACTGTGTCTCGTGGACGGTCGCGCAGGCGATTGGCCTGGGCTCGGCTCTGACGGCGCACCCGCACATCGACCCGCCCACCGCCGAGCGCGGCGCGCGCCTGGCGCTCTGGAAGTGGCAGAGGTGCGGCCTGGAGCCGCCCGGTGATCAACATTGGGGGTCGCACGCTCTGGTGTAGCTGGTCAGGCGCGGCGTGCGTGCGCGCTCGCGCCTGGCCTGTGCTCGCTTAGCTGTCAGGCGCTTAGGAAGTGCGCGCGGGGCACTGTGCGGCGCGCTGCCGCTCCCTGGGTTTAAGTGGGCGACGCCGCGCTGTGACGCGGCGCGTGCGCGGCGGCCGCGCAGCCAGATGGGCGTGACGGGCGCGTGCATGCGCATCGACGTCGCAGAGTACGACGCGGCCTGGACGCGCGTCGGCGGCAACGCCTTCAAGATGGACGATTCTTTCTTCAACCCGCACGACTTTGGCATGACGCCCAACCACTATGTCTTCTTCCAGGCGCGTCGCTCGCGGCCCCGCGAGTCCGCGCGAGCCAGCGCGAGGTCTGTCCTCTGCTGGTGTCGCCGCCTGCCTGCTGCGTCAGAGCGCGCGTCCCGCGCGCGCCGTCCGCTTCAGTCAAGAGCGTCGCGCATGCGGCCACACTTGATGCGAAAACCGGCCGGCGTCGTGCCGGACTTGCAACAAGCACTCGCCTGCGCACAGCGCGCCGCCGCAGCCCCCGAGGCCGCGTGGCAGTCGGGCTGTATGCAGACAGCGGCTGCGCCCGCCCGCGCGTCCGCGAGCCGCTACGCCTCGCTCGGCGCGGGCTTGACTGGGCGCTCGGCGCGGGCCTGACTGGGCGGGGGGTGCATGCGCGCGCGCAGCACCCCACCAGCTTCACGATGTGGAAGTACCTGCTGGGCTTCGCGGGCCCCGCGCAGTGCGTGGAGCTGGTCGCCAACCAGCCCATGAAGATCCACATGGTCCCCCGCGCCGGCGGCCCGGCCCAGGCGCGCGCCCAAAGGCCGCCTCGCGCGCGCCGCCGGCGCAGCTGCGCCGGCAGGGGGCCCTGCGCGGGCGGCCCGCGCCGCAAGGCGCGAGACGCGCCGGCTGCTGCGCGCTGCACCTGATGCCATGTGTTTTGCAATACGCGCGGCTGGTGCATCTTGAGGGGGAACATGATACCCGCACACTGGATGGCACGTATTTTTTGTGGTTTTGCGAGCCTATATAGCGGGTGGTGATGCTGTGGTAGATCTGGGGCATGCAAGTGTGGTGGAAAGTTGGGGCGCCCATGTGCAGCGTGCTGCGGAGCAGGTGTACGAGACGGAGAACACGTTCCTGATCCACCATGCCAACGCGTTCGAGGAGGGCGACGAGACCGTGGTCTGGAGCAGCGGCTGGGCGCGCCTGCCGGGCCAGTGTTACAGCCAGGCCGTGTCAGTCCTTTGCAAGCATGCTGCGTGCGCTGGCGCTGCACCCTCGGCATGCCTGCGGAGATGTTCGTGCGTGATGTCATACGACCTGTCCTGGCGCCGCGCAGGGCCCGGCGGCGCCCGAATTGTCAATCGCTCCAGGCATGCTGGGCAGCTGGACGGCGCTGCTGGATGGGCTGCATCACAGGGTGTGGGCCACATGATAGGAGTCATATGGCGCGCAGGGCCCGGAGGCGCTCAAGTCGCTGGCGGCCGGCTCGGGCATGCTGGGCAGCTGGAAGGTGCTGTTGGAGGGCGACTTCTCCGGCATCCCCTTCACGTCCTTCTGGCGCCACCGGCGCGCGCCCCCTCCCCTCGCGAGCGGCGCCCGGAAGCCCGGAAGCGCCTGCCGGCGCGCAGCGGCTTGTCGCGAAGGCCGGGGCTGGCTGCCCTCGCGCAGCGCGGGGCCGTAGCGCTCTCCTGCTCTGTCCTCACCGTGGGAGCAGCTGCAAGGCTCAGACGGGCTCTACAGGACAGCAGCCTGTACGCTCTGTAAAAATACCATGCGAGAAGACAGGGTGCCTTTGCGCCCTGGTTCATCCGGGAGTCACACCGCTGATAGTTTTGGTGCGCGCCTGCGCAGTATCAACCGCGCGACGGGCGCGGTGACGCGCGAGGCGCTGTACGATGGCCAGAGCATGGACCACCCGAAGGTCAACCCGCTGTTCGCCGGCCGGCGCACGCGCTTTGCCTACTTCAACGGCAGCTTCCACGTGGCCGACCAGCCGAACGTGGCAGGGCCGCCGCAGGTGTGGTGCCCTGTACGGCTAAGGGTTGGGGTATCTGGGGGTGGCGCTGCCCTGTGGGCTTACGGGTTGGGGCATCTGGGGCGTGGCGTCCGCAACAGCCTCCATTTGGCCGCCCAGCCAAACGTGGCAGGGCCGGCCCAGGTGCGGTGCCCTGTAGGTTATAGGGTCAGGGCATCTGGGGCGCAGAGTCCGCGAGCAGCTTCCATGTGGCTGATCAGCCGAATGTGGCGGGGCCGCCCCAGGTGCGGTGCCCTGTAGAGTTTTGCTTTAGAGCCTATGGGGCGCGGCGCTGGCACGACACAGCGCTGCATGCTTGTGAAGAGCAGTGCAGGGCATGTGATTGGGCTGATGTGCAGCTGGCTGTGGGAATAGCTAGTTCGAGTGTGGGGAAGTTCCTACGGGGGTTGGGCTGAGGGCCACGAAACGAGCTTCACTGACCATTCAGGACATGCTCCTGACATATATTAGATACCTGAGACACACTGGATGAGCAGTAGTAGCGGTACGATCTTTGCATGTTGCAGAGTAGGGTTCCATGGCATGTGCATCCGATCTTTGTTTTTTTTGCGATGGAGCGCCTCAGTCTGGGACTGCGCCGCCCCGGGATGCAAGCGACACGCCTGTGGCACTGGCTCTGGGTGGCGCAGCCCCGTACCTCTCACAGCTTCCCGCCTGAAGCCAGCAGGGCGCCCGCCGCGCAGGTGTGGACGCGGCTGGACACCGTGACGGGCGAGGCGCAGATGTGGTCGCCCGGCGCGCGCTGCTTCTGCGAGGAGCTCATGTTCCAGCCGGGCGCGGCCGGCGCCGAGGTCGAGGATGACGGCTTCCTGCTCGGCATGTACTTTGACGCCGAGCAGCAGCGCTCCTGCTTGGTGGTGCGCCGGCGCTCATTCTCGTGGGTTCTCCTGGGTGGCGTGGGTGACCTGCAGCGTTGTGACGCGCTGTTGCTGCTGCTATTGTCAGAAAAGCTATTTTCCAAGCGTACGTAGGATGCGTGTGTCTACTCCTTGAAACTGGTGGGCTCGACCTGACGCGTCCGTGTCAAGCTGGCGCGTCTGCCTGGGTCGCGCCCATGAAGCATAGCTAATTGACACTGCACTTGGGGCGCAAGCCATGCACGCATGCGGGGTGCAACCGACGCCCGCTCCGCGCCGTGCAGGTCCTGGACGCGGCGGACTTCAGCAAGGGCCCCATCACGCGCATCTGGCTCCGGCACCACGTGCCGCACGGCCTGCACGGCTTCTACACAGAGCAGTACTTTGGGCCGCAGCGCCAGTGAGGCAGCGCGCTCGGGCGCCATGCGCGCACGGCGTGCGCGGCTCCTGCACGGCAGGGCTCGGGCTGTGGGCGCCGGCGAGGTCTTCGCAAAGGGCGTCGGAGCCCGGCCGCATCGCCAGCAAGCAGCGTGACAAGTGCAGCAGCGGCTGGCCAAGCGCTTGCTGAAGCGCATGCGCATGTCACGGCATGCCACGGCTGCTGTCGGCTGCCGCACGCATCTTATACGATGCGGGCTGGCCCCCTGAGCAGGGGCCTGTTCAGGCTTGAGCAGCTGGGCAGGCCCCGCATAGAGCTGCTGCAGCGCTGCGCAGACTCTGGGTGAAAGGCACCCGGACGGCAGCTGTCTTGGGGCATGCGCAGGAAGTGAGCTGTGGCTCTGTTGCAGCCCTCCTGCTGCCCGCGCTGCTGGGCAGCTGGGTGTCAGTAGCAGCCGGGCGGGCGCGGGCCTGTGTTGGTGCCTTGTATGAAACGGGTGGCCAGCGTGAAACGGGTGGCCAGCGAGAAATGGGTAGCTGACGTGCTCGACGAAATGGAAACGCATGCCGTGAGTGGCCGGCTGCCAGCGGGACAGCTTGCTGGTAGTGAGAGGTCGATTAAGCTTTCCAACCCTATCATTCGTTTGCAGCAAGCGGGCCAGGGGCTTCCATGCCTTGCCGCCCGTGAAAGTGCGATACGCCTGCACCAGGGGGTAGATGACTTGTGCAGATGCGTGTACACCAGAGGAACAGAGTTGAAATGAAGCTGTGGGTGTGGCAACAGGCCAGGCCATGAGCGTCTGTGGGTTGTACTTTTCCAGAGCACTGTGTATTTGTGGCCGTGTGTGATGAGGACGCCCTGGAATTAGCTGCCATGCCCGTTTGCAGGTGCGGGAGTACAGGGTTCGTTGTGTTGAAAGTTGACACGAAGCGTTGTCATTCAAGCTGGACCATGACGATGCATTCGCTCAGAGTGGAAGGGGTTTTATGCTTCGCATGCAACCAGCAAGGCAAACATGCCACCAAGCGAAAGGCAACCCTGACTAGGGCAGGGCCAGGCCCAGAAGGTTGCAGTTGCAGTTGCTCACTCTCTCGTGCAAAGGTGCAACCTACCAGCATTGGCCGCTTGTGAGCACGGCTGACTTGCAATGTGCAGTACGTGCAAAGTGTTGGGGCCAAAGAGTTGGGGGCAATGCTCGCAACAGCCGCTTATGTCATCGGTCGCAGCAGCCTAACGGATCTCATGTCCTATGACGCTTGGTGGGTCGCGCAAGGTCGCTCACACTTCTGGAGTCCAACAGAAAGGAGCGCCATCGCCTGGTCACTGCGACTTGGCAGCACGCCAGCTCGAGCTTGCCGTGTACCCTATGCCGCAGAAGGACACGCGCTGCAGAAGCAGCTGGAAGATGTGCTCAAGGCGCGTGACCACGAAGTCAGGTCACGGTGCATCTGGTGCCTGGGCTGGCGGGCGCGCGAGCTGCTGGAACCGCATGATTGCACTCCGGAGAACGGTGGAATGAAAAGCTTCAAGGAGGCCACATACAGCCTCCTTAAGCTTATTATGTCGTACTCCAGATATGCCATCAGTGGTCCCAAGTGTGAGCCGTGGCCGCGCACTGCCACCCCAGGCAGCAGACGCTCCGTGACCTGATGTCGTGGCCGAGCGCCTTCTGCACGTCTTGCGGCTGCTTCTGCGGCGCGCGCAGCGTGTTGCAAGCCAGCCCGGTGGTACGACATTCGTCCGGGCCTCAGCAAGCAGACTGAGGAAAGCTACCTCCGGGACTCTTCGGCCTATCCGCGCAGCCTGCGTCAAAGCAGCGGCCTCCCGCAGCAGCGCCAGCTCCAGCCGCCAAACAGGCTCGCACCCGGACAACTCCCTCGCGCGCCGCACCTGGGCTGGAACGCGTGCGGCTGTGCTGAGCCCAGCCTGAGTGCCTCATTACACAGCCATGCATCATGCCGCCTCAGCACTAACAGCCTCTTAAGCCTCAGCACTAACAGCCTGTTAAGTGGTTGCACCCTGACGTAGCGTTGCTACAACCATGATGCTACAACCATCGCATGGACACAGTGATACAATCAAGGCGATACCATGCCCACCCTGCAAGCCTGGGTTGTGTATTGTCCCGTTTTGCTCGCATGTGCAAAATTTTCAGCCATTTAGGAGCATATGGAACGCACCACAAACGCACCGCTCCTGTCACATTGGTTGCATGCGGTGGTGCAATCAGCACTGTATCTTTTTTCGGTGTGGCTGCTCGCTGCAAAGTGGCTTCGGTCATAAGGGCAGCGGGCAGCCTCACCGAAAAAAGATACAGTGCTGGTTGCACCACCGCATGCAACCAGTGCGAAAGCAGCAGTGCGTTTGTGGTGCGTTCCATGTGCTCCTCAGGTCAAACCCGACACTCACCTGCAACAGGATTGGCTGACCTTGTATTGTGACTATATTGCACATGCACTATGTGGAAGGAGTGCGCATGCAGTGCGCTCAATACCCACCCATCTTACATCGGTCTTAAGTTACGAACAGGCGCACTGAAGCCAAGGACGAATGAAGATGAAGACAAACTATGCTGTCCTTCCACACACACCAAAGCGACACACAACGCCAAGCACACAGAAATAGCTACACAACAAACGCCAGGTTCACTCCTGCAACGCTAACTGCCAAAATTCACACATACATCACACCAAAGCGATGCCTACTAGATGCAGGGGTCGCCGTTTGTAATGTCCACCATGCAAGTGGACTTCCTGCCAGGAAAATGGAAACTACAGACACACTCTAGACTTGGAGGACATGCACGGCTGCTCATCCTACACGTTCGCCCTCTCACACACAGAAGCACTTCAGACAGCGCACACATTGACATTACAATTCTTCCGAGGCATGTCGCTCAGTACACACCCTCGTCGCCCTCCTGCTGGCCAAAGTTGCCGTAGCCGATGGCTGCACATTACAGCACAGCATTGTCAGAACTTGGACACCACTGCACACAGACACAAGACCTTGGGAAACTCCTGACTCATGAAAACCCAGCACACATTTTGACAACAACAGTTCTGGGTCACAGCTTGATGTGACGGTGGACTCTGGCCTGTGACCTACAAGTGACACATCATTTTGCTCAACATCACAGTTGTGTCTCAAATCATTATGCTCACAATCACAGTGTACGTAGATCGCACTGCTTGGGCAACCTCATGCACTCACCTGCTACCAAGAAGAAGCCGACCCAGATGGCGAGGCCAAAGCCGGCCAGCTCGGAGTTGAGAGGCAGGTTCAGGGGCAGGCCGAGCTGCCCGAGAGGGCCTTTGCCCTTGGTCAGCACCTGCAGCCACACACAACACGCGTCAACAGCCAAAGACATGTGCAGACCTTTCTGCAAGCCCTACACCCACCCCTAACCCCAAGTTCACACACAACACGCGTCAACAGCCAAGACGTGTGCAGACCTTTCTGCAAGCCCTACACCTACCCCTAACCCCAAGTTCAAGGGCAGGCCGAGCAGCCCAAAAGCCCCTTGCCCTTGGTCAGCACCTGGAGCCATCACCATGCGTGTCAACAGACTGACGTCTCGCGCAATCTTTTCCGCGTAACTTCCCTCCACGACAACTGCCAAGGCACCATTTCCTCCCCAAAAGCTGCCAAGGCACCATGTACTCAGCACACCCTGCATGCAAGCAAGGAGCGAGCCGCACCTCGCCGACCAGCTCGGCCGCAAAGCCGAGCATGGCCACGCGGCCGACAAAAAGCTCATTCTTCTTCAGGAAGCCAAACTCTCCCGGGATGCCCAGCGTGCCCTGCCGCATGCAGCGGCATATGACACGCCTTGCATCGCCTTGCATTGCATGCCGACACTAGGCAACACTGTGTGAGGAGACCCAAACTTTGCTTGCACGTGCACTTTCTCACTGACATGCCCAGCTTAGCAAAATGGCGAATCAAGCCAAGTGCATGAATACACCACGGCCGTGCTGGGAGGCGCGCCTTGGGGTCGTTCAGCAGGTTCTTCTTCGGGTTCTGCACCGCGCCCTTCGGGCGCTTGCGCACATCCTTCTGGTTCTCCTCAGAAAATGTGGAGCCAAAGGGGTTCAGCGCGGTGACGACGTTGAAGCCCACGATAGCGATCACCAGCCAGTTGATCACCGGCTGCGGCAGCCGCGTCTCCAGGCCCAGCTGCCCGAGCGCGCCCTTGCCCGTCAGCAGCTCGCCAATCACGGCCGAGAAGAAGCTCGTCATCGCCAAACAGCCAACAAAAATCTCACGCCTGCGCAACCGGTGCATTGCTAGTTAGGGGCAGCACGCCTGCACCAGGACTTGACATCATGGACATAATCTATGGCCACAACTAGCACACTATCAGTGTGTGCACGAGTGTGCAAGCACAGCAACATTGGGCACTAGCAGCCCTGCAAACCACTTCTCATACAAGACAACACATAAGGGAACCGGGCGCCCAGGCAAGGCGCCTATATAACGCGATGCAAGGCCTCGCACAAGGCTGCGCACCGGCGGGTGAAGGCGCTCTCCAGCGGGGTTGTCTGGAACGAGTTAGAGTCGTACTTCACCTGCGCACCGCACACAGACTCACTTGTGTGGCTGGCAAGGTATTTTGTGCGCCTCCCAAAACTCCCGTACTGGCGTGCACAGGCAGGCGCTGTCAATGTCGCGAGGCTAGGCCCAAGCTTAGCCACGTGTTGGCAATGCATGCACACGCAGTGTGTACTACAGTGCGCTGCATGTGCGCTGCATGGCCCTGGTGATACATTGGTACAAGCGCGCTAGCCTCAGCACATACCAGATCTGAATAAACAGCTTCATACCAAAGTACTGTATTCAGCCACGTCTCGCCAAGTAAAAGCTGAAAAGTGGGAGACACTTTGTTGTTCATCTTTGCAATGTTGTTCTTCTGTCCCAACCTGGGACCCTTGGCCATAACGCGCATCTGGCGCGCCGGGGTCGCCATCGGCGCCCGGGCGGGCAGGAACGCCTGCCGGCTGCCGATGGCAGCCTTGAAAGACACTGCGGCCGGGACCGTCTGGCTCAACATAGCGGCAGCCATTTGAATTTTAAAGTGCGCGAGATCAAGTATGCAAGCTCGGAAATACTTGACAAGGAACGTCGTCGATGAAGTAACACCCGTTCCGTCTGCTTGTGGCAAAACCTTAAAATGCCTTCAGGCTCTCGGAGCGGCAACGTGGCACGACGCCGTGCGGGCGTCCGTCTAGATACCCCATCGACCCCCCAGCTCGGATCGAGCGTCAGGCTGGGCTGGCGCCCATGTGCCTGAACCATGTGGGGACCAGTGCCCCTTCACCAGACACAGGGCGTGCTCGAAGATATGGGCGTGCTGTTTTGGAACCGCTGCGCTTGCGGCGGCGGGCATGGCAGGGCGGGCAGGCAAGGATGCGTGAGCGGCTGGCGACCGGAGGCGGCAGGGAGGGGAGCAGCACATGGCGGGCACAGTGCCAATGTATGAGCAGCGGGTGGTGGGGACACTGCGCATGGGGGGCGACCCCGGGTACTACGCCTTCAGCCAGGACGACGCGGGCCAGCTGCTCATTTTCTCGTGCGCCCAGGCCACAGCCGGCGCCCCACACTTGGCGTGATGCGCCCCGGCTCACTTCAAGCGGGAGTGTCTGCTGTGTCCATGGCTGACGGATGCAAAAGTCGTGTCTGCATACCGTGGGGAGGCAGCTTGGCTCACAGTCACGGACGCACTGGTCACTGCACTGCTGGTACAGGCGCTGGGTGCAGGGCGAGCGGGCAAGTATGCGTATCTGATGGGGTGCTCACCAGTGCACGCTGTGGCCGTGGCAGGGTCGTCATCTTCGCACAGCAGGTCGGCTTTGCAGTCCTCGAGGTGCGCGCTCACTGTGACTTTCACACCGCGCGGCGTGCCCAGTTCAGCATGCGGAGCTGCCGGCGCTGAGGTGGACCGCCCGCGGCTGCTTGTTCGGCCGGGCGGCGGCTGCGCTGTGCAGCAGCGCCCCGGTTCCCGCTTCACCTTGCAGACGAGCCGCGCCGGCGCCCGCAGTCTGGGAGCGTGCGCGCCAAAAACGTGCGCAACATCCTGCTGCACAACATCGTCGACAAGCTCATCTGCGCCGTCTGTTACTGGGCGCTCGGCTTTGCGTTCGCGTACGGCGACTCCAAGGCGGGCCTCATCGGGTGCGCCCGCCGGCCCCGCTCATCCGCTGCCTGCGAGACCTCAGCGGCCGAGGTTGCCAGCGAGCGCCTGCATTTAGAGAGCCGCGATTGCGGCGCGAGCGCAGGGCGGTGCGCGGCGTGAAGCAGGCCTGAAGCCCTGCGTAAAACCCTAGGTTTACCCCGCGCGCGCAGGGCGTCCAACTTCTTCCTGGGCGCCAGCTTCTCGCGCGATGTCGCGCTGCTCTGGTTCACGTCCTTCATGTTCCGTGCGTGGCGGGCCCACTGCTCGGCCCGCCTTGCTGTGACCCCACAGGCTCTCAAAACTGCCAGCCGTGGGTGTTCTGGATTAGACAGACCCGCTGCTCGGCCCGCCTTGCCATCCCACAGGCTGTGACACTGCCAGCCGTGCACGTGGGCGCCCAGGATCAGGCACAAGGCCTACGGTGACAGCGCCGCGTGCGGCTGGGTGCCCACTTGGCTGCGCCTGCTTGTGCACAGCCGCTTGAGGTCTCCGATCTGATACCAGCTCAGCTTGGGGTAGGGCGCCTCTGTCGCCGCGCTCCTGCTGCGCACGCTGCTTCAGCCGATGCAATGAGCAGTCGCCCAGTCGCCCGTACCCGGGCACGGTGGCGTATGCAGCGCCGGGGGCGCCCGCACATGCGGGCGGCCCGCCTGCGCACCGCCGAGGCCGGCGCGCGGCGGGGCTGACGGACGGCGTTGATAGGCGGCGCCGGCGCGCGCAGTGCTGACCGCGACGACGATTGTGAGCGGCTCGCTGGCAGAGCGCGCGCAGTTCGAGGCGTATGTTGCATACACGCCGTTGATGGCCGTTGTCATCTACCCGCTCGTCGTGCACTGGGCGCTGAATGGGTGGCTCACGACCTTCGCGCCTAGCTGCCTGTACCTCGACTTTGCGGGCGGGTCGACGGTCCACCTGCTGGGTGCGGCCCCCAGCCCATGCGGTCCATGCGGGAGCATCCTCGGCTGAATAGATGCCGAGGGAGACTGTTGGTGCTGTGCGGCAGCAATACCATTGCTTCCAGCATCATGTGCGATTGGTGTTTGCTTCACACTCTTGCAAGGCCGTGCCTGACAACAGCGCCACCAATTTTGGTGACAGCATCAGAATTTTCCAAGTGCGCCATCGTCATGGTGCAGAGAGAATGCCATGACATGGGTGTCTGCGCCAGGGGGCGTGGCGGGCCTGGTGGGCGCGTGGACAATCGGGCCGCGGCTCGGGCGCTTCAATGGGCCCGAGGTGAAGCCCATCGTGGGGCACAACGTGGAGTCTATCGCGCTGGGCACCTTCCTGCTGTGGATGGGCTGGTGCGCCGCCCTGCCCGCGCGCCACAGCGCTTGCCAGCATGACGCGCTTGTAAGGACGCTGTGAGCCTGGACAGTAGACTTGGGGTAACCCCTGCTCCCCCATATAAATTAGGCTGAGTGGCGCCGCGGGGCGCCCTCTGGTGGGCGTACGCCGCATCCGCTTCAGCTGATGATAAAACGCAACAGCTTGAGAGTGCTCTGCCAGCTACTTCGGGGCTTGGATCGTGCTCATCGCTCGCTGCGGGTATTTGGAGAGCAGGGCCGGTGCGCGCTGCGCGAGCTGCTGCTCAGCGTTGCTGTTAGTGCTTGCTGAGAGGTAACTCAAAAGACAATCAGCTCAAACAGAAGACACACCCACCGGTCGCCTGTCACGGCCCAGCACGGCGCGAGCTGCGCCCTGACACAGCAGGCTGAGGTGCTGAGTGCGCCGCTGGGCGCTCAGGTATGGCTTCAATATAGCGCCCGCATACCTGCGCGGCAACGAGCGCTCCACGGTGGCCGCGCGCGCGGCCGTCAACACCACCATCTGCGGCTGCGCGGCCGCGCTAACGGTGCGCGCCCGGCCGCGGCCTGACCTGGCCCTGCAGGGCAAGGCTGGCCACCCGGCATGCGCGGGGTGGACTATGCCCTGTGCTTCAAGGTGTTAAGCGCTTGTTCAGCGACTTTGGTGTCACAGCATGTGTGCACAGTCTGTGCACCACCTTTGTAAAAACTACAGCACAGTTAATTCTGCCGCATGCCCTCGTGTGCCTGGCCCCACAGCTCTAAAGCTGGACCGCCAATGCCAGAAACTGGCCTGCGTCAGATTTGAGGATGCTTTTCCCTGTCATCAACCAGAGTGGTGTTCTCACATGCCTTGAACATGTGGCGGGCTGCTGTGCAGATGGGCGGTCCCGCATGTGGCAGCGACGCATAGGGAATCACTGTTCCCCTGTACAAGCCTCACGGGCTGGCCGGAGTGCCGTCATGCCTGTAAAAAATTGAGGCTGTTTCTGCAGACAGGCAAGGATCACGTCGAGCGGGCGTGACCGCGGGCGGCGCCGCAGGCGCTAGCTGCGACATGGTGGCGCTCTGGGCTGTACGACCTGCGCGTGTGCTGCAACGCCATCCTCGGTGGCATGGTCGCCATCACGGCCATCTGCCCGCACGTAGACCCCTGGTGCGCGCCGACCCGCGCTTTGCGGCCGCTGGCGCCAGGGCCACGCCGCCCCGACCGCGCGGCGGGGCGACGAGGCGGCAGAGTGGCTGCCACAGCACGCGCGCGCGCACCTCTGGATTCCCATGCAGCCTTCGCATGCGCATCTGGCGGTGCCTGCGCTGAGCAGCGGGCTGTCATGCCGTGACATCATGTTAAGTCTCAGCCGCTAGACTGCTGCAAGGCGTACGGGATGGGGCCACTCATCGTCTAGGTGTTTTCCGAGCTTGCCACGCATGTGGAGTGCGTCCACAAGTTCTCGCTGCCCCGAATCAGCAGACGGCCAAGGTCAGGGTGGGAGCAGGGCCGCACCCCACCCTGCCCGACCTCAGCATCATGTGCCGTCATGCGCAGGGCCGCCTTTGTGCTGGGCGTGCTCGCGGGCCTGGCCTACCTGGGCTGCTCGCGGCTGCTGCTGCGCCTGCGCGTGGACGACCCGCTGGAGGCGTGCGCGGTGCACGGCGGCTGCTCGCTCGTCGGCATCCTGGGTGCGCCGCCCGGGCGCCCTGCAGCAGGGGCTCCTCAGGCAGTGGCCGATTCAGCTCAAGGACGCCCGCTGGCCGGGAGACTTGCACATGGAGCTGGTGCACCTCCAAGGAGGCCAGCACACGGAGGCCTTTGACCTGATCTGGCGAAGGCTTTCGGCGCCGTCGCTTGTTCGTGTGCTCGTAGCATGCGCTCTGGTCTGCGACGGTAAGCCCCGCCTGTCATCGGGGCGGGGCTGGCGGCTCGCCAGGAAGCCCCGAATGCACGCGCAGGCGTCGGCTTCTTCGCGCGGCCCGACTACATCGCGCAGCACCGCGGCTCGCCAGAGCGCATCTGCGGGGGCGTGTTCTTCGCGGGCGCGCTGGGCTGGCAGCAGCTGGGCGTGCAGGCGCTGGGCGCGCTGGCCATCATCGCCTTCACGGGCGCCTGCAGGCGCGCTGCAAACGTGGTAGGGTTTGGGTCTCCGGTAACTGATAGGGTTAGGGTCTAGTCCTGGCCGCACGCAAGGCGGGTCGCTGTGTACGCTCGGGGCAGGCAGCGGCACGGCGTGCTGCTGCTGGGTGCGCCTGGCGCATGCGCTGGCCGTTGACAGTCTGAGGCGGACGTGCGCCGCACGGGCAGCACAGCTGCATGCACGCGCAGGGCTGGCAGCGGCAGGGCGCGCGCGCGCCGTGCGGCCACGGTGCAATAGCATGCCCTGACTTACAGCCCTGATCACACCGCGCTGTGCCTGGCGGGTGCACAGACGCACCACTCCACCAGCACTGCCTGCTTTGCGGGCACGTGCACCCACCCGTGCAAGTGGGAAGTGGGGTGACTCACCTACAGAGCATCATGCACGTCATAGTGACTGCAGCGCCGTGCCCGCGTGCAGCCTGGCGCTGTTCTGGGCGCTGCACGCCGCGAAGCGGCTGCGCGTCGACCAGGCGACTGAGATTGCCGGCATCGACAACATCGACCACCACGGCCCTGCCTACCCGGACTTTGTCATTGCATCGCACGACTAGCCGGGCGGCGCCAGGCTGCGGCTGTTTCTCTCTTCGCAGCTGTGGCATGACATATCTTGGCGCTGTGTCAGCAGCCTGTGTTGCTGCTCCTCGTGACTGGCTGGCGCCCAGCTCGCTGTGGCGACTTAGGCGGCGCGGTCATGAGTGCAGCATTGTGCTGTCATAACCAGTTGTAGGTGATGTTAAATAGCCCGGCAGCAAGTGCGCTGTGCAGCTCTTGCATGTGCATGCAGCGCGCATATTGCTGTTTTGCAGCACAGTGATGAGCCAAGCAACAGGTGAGTCCCAGGTGCAGCAGAAGTGTTGTGTCCCAGTCCCGTCTTGCGCCACCTGAAGCTCCTGCAGGCGTGTTGAAGTCGGGGAGACCTGCGAGCGCAGCGGCAGCGCAGTCCGTTTTTTGTTGCTTCCTCGGTAACGGGGTCATTTGCAGCCTTGCCTCATCAGACGAGGCCGGGCATCGCTTTGCTGCTTTATGCCATGGTGTCTGGTGTCCCCGTGGAGCTCCGCACGTCCCTTCCAGCTTCCATGCATTGGCGACGCGCAGCTCCCTGCACACTGTCGCGTGCAGACCGAGCTTGCGTGTTCGGGAGCCGTCAGCGGCTCTGGTGAGCTCGGCCAGACTTGTTTTGTGAGGACTGGCTTTTTGGGGCGGCCAGCTCCGCACATGCCCGAGCCCAATCGAGGTGTGCTCAAAGAATATCCCCTATATCGCGTGCTCATTGGGGGCATGTGCGGGTCAAGCAGCGCATGCAGCGCTGCGCAGGGGGCATTGGTTTCAGTGTGCTGCGCGAGTGCACGGAGAGGCATTCTCAAGTCCTGGGGTATGGTTGTAACAGACTTGCCACATCCCAAAGGTCTCTGTAATGCGGTGTTATGGAGTGCTGTTGCACGCAGCGCGGCCTGAAGCCGTCCTTGCAACATGAAACAGTGACGCCCCTGAAGGTCTGGCATGCGCATCAGCTGACTGCCTGTGCTCAGCTGACCCATGACTCTCACATCGCATGCAAATCACCGCTCTGTCCTTTTTTGGTGACAAGGCTCGGGCCTGCTCGAGACTGCCCAGTGCTCGCATTTGACGTCCTACACGACATGTGAGCAAATCAACTCGACCCTTGCCAGCAGCCTTCTTCTTATTCCTTGCCAGAGACAGAGACAAAGACATGGATGCAGTCCAAGAGTAACTATTGGTTAGTAGCTGCTCTACTGTGAAGCAAAAAGCGTGCATACAGCACCAGCAACTTTGCACGTGCACAGGAGCGCAAGGGCGCAATAAGATGTGGCGGCACGGGCAGGCGCTGTTACGGTGCATATCACTGCTACCCTTCGTGTGCTGCAGTAAGTATTGCAGGTCCATGGGTCTTGCAAGTGTGTGGTGTATGTGCTGACAACTCTACATTAGAGATTCTGCTCGGTGCCCGCTAGGCGCACACCTGTGAACGTCGTGTTGTTCTTGCGGTCACAGGCCCCTGGCAGCGTGCGCTGGCAGAGGCGCCGCCCTCGACGCGGGGCATGCCCCAGCCCTGGCGCGCGTGCCCACCCTGCTGCGCGGCTTTGCGTCCCCAGCCAGCGACGGGGGCGGCGAGGACAAGTCCGGCCGCGCTCCCAACTTCAGCGAGCTGGCCGATAAGAACGAGTGCGGGCTCACAGCTTGCGCACTCTCCTTGCTTCTACTGCGCATATGCACGTCTGCTTAAGCCTAATAGCACAGCAACTTTGTCTACCTAGTAACATGTGCCCTGGCGGACAGCAGCTTGTTGGGGAGTCACTGTGTTGCTTCTGCAGAGTCACGCTTTGTAGCTTTTTACAATACACTGCACTTTGCGTGTCTCTGCTTCACGTCCTGGGCCCGTGTGCTTGGCAGGGCGAAACGTCTGCAAAAATTGCGTCCCGTCCACACTGCGCAGTTGCAACGCAGGGCGTGCTAGGCGGAGGCTCCAGGGCGCCCTGCGTGCGGCGGCAGGGCGAACAGCGGCGAGAGCAAGCAGCTCAGCGACGCGGTGCACTTCTCGAAGCCGACCGCGCCGCCCGGCACGGACCACCCGGAGCCCCACCACGACCCCGCGGGTGCGCCGCCGGAGAAGGTCAAGGTGGAGCCGGCGCCCGGCGTCAAGACCGCCGGTGATGCCCCAGGCGCAAGAGGGTAGGGTATAGGGTATTGGGTGATGCCCCATGCGCAAACTTGTGAGCGCAAACATATGAACGATGTAATGTGTCTGTGTCTGTGTCAGCACACGAGCAGCTAATGGACCGCTGGACATGTCAGGCTATGGACTCATTCTTGCACCTCCCCGGTGCTGGCCACTTGTCCTCGCCGAGGCTTTGCCGTTCATCGTGCCCTGAAGCATGGACGCGTGGCGCCGGCAGCGCACGCAGGCGCGGGCGACGGCGCGGCAAATGTGACGCCCGGCATTCCCCCTGGCGGCATCTCAGTCAAGCGTCCGGACGCAGGCGGCGGGCGCGCCTTCCACACGGCGCGGCGCTCGTTCCACGCGTTCGCGCCGCGCTGGACCGGCGACGTGGATGCGCCCTACCGCAACGTCGCGCACCCGGGCGAGGGGGTGCGCTTGCAGGGCTGTGGCAGGGTTGAGTAGGGTCCACCGGGCCGCTCGCACTTGGCTGGGTTGCAGGCGCAGAGGCCCGCTCTTAAGTTGTCGGCCACCGGGCGAGGAGGCACCCTAAGCTAGGGCTGGATTTGGTAGGTCAGGGATATTGTTGCGAATCCTGCAAGAGCAAGTCGCGCTGTTGTGGCCACGTGAGGGCCCCATCGCGCACCACGGCTGAAAGGGGTGCTTAAGCGCGCACATCCTTTATGAGGGTGTTTCTGCCGTCTACAGGGGTGCGGTGCGTGAGATAGATGGAGGGTCAGGCATTCGTGTCGGAGAGCTACGTGAATAGCTAATCATGCGAAGCTGGTAGACGCCTTTGTGTGACGCCTTCTTACACAAAAAAAAGGACTGTTGTCCGGCAAGGTCCAGCCCAGAAAACTATGAAACAAGGCAAGTGTTGTGCTGGTGCTCAGGGCGCGCCGGAGCTGAGCCCCGCGGACATGCCCGCGCACGGGCATGAGGCGCACAAGGCCGCGGGCGAGGCCGATGCTGCCGGCATGGCGACCGGCGCGCACATGGGCCCGCCGCCCGGCGCGGCGTTCGACGCCGATGGCAGCCTCACCGCCGCGCCGGGCGGCGGCCCCGCGGGCGAGCCTGTCGGCGACGCGGCCGCCGCGGCGGACGCGCCCGGCGACCTAATCGGGGTGCCGCCTTGACCCACACAATGCTTTTGTGCGGTGTTACTTTGTTACAGCAGTTTCAAACCAGCTGACACTGCGATTGGGTGCATGCGTGGTGACAGGTTGCATGAGAGAGCAGTCTGGACGGTGCAGGGTCCTCCGACAGGGTCCCACATGCCCCTGCAACACATTTACTACCTGGTCTGCTCGAGTCTCCCACTGCTCGGGTCCCCTACTACGGGAGGCAGCGATAAACGCGTGCCAGGGGTCATGCGCGTCAGGAGGGCACAGTCTCTGAGGTGGCCAGGCCGCCATGCTGGCCTGCCCCCTCCGATTCAGGCCTGAGCCCAGCGGCCAAGTGCAATCATGATGCCATGCGAGTGCGCTCGCTGCGGCGCAGGTGGCGCCCAAGATGCCGGCAGAGCACGCAGACGTGGGCTTCGGCAAGGAGATGCACGTCACGGGCCAGGCCGAAGCGGCCGGCATGGCCACGGGCGGCGGCGGCATCAGCCCGCCCAAGCGCGGCTTCGCGACGCGCGCCGGCGCGCGCGCCGCGCCCTCCCTGCACCCCAGCCCTGCGGCGCGCGGCGCTGGCGCGCCGCGGCGCATGAGCACCCCGGGTGGCCCGCACGACTCGATGCACCACCCGCCGCCAGAGCCGGGGTGGACGCCGGCCGACCGTGGCGAGACGGGCCAGCCCTCCGTGGGCGCGGACGACCACAAGGCCTTTGCGGTGCGCGCCACGCCGCTCTCAAGGCTTGCCAGGCACGCGGGGCGCGGGCCGCTTCAGGCTGAGCGCCCGCCCCTGGCAAGCGCACAATGACAGCTATGCATGAAAGCCCCATGAGATCGTAAAGATGGATGACCACTGGCGGTCGGAGAAGTGCGCGGAAGGTTTGTGGTGGCCTGCCTTCGCTCGCCATGGCCCTGCTGCACTGCTCTGGAACACCTCCACTGGCAGTTTATTCCCACTGCCCTGGTTTGCCTGCCTGCGGTGCAGGGCTGCCAGGGCGCATGCCAGCGGACGGCCCCACGTCTGTGCGGCTGCCCGCCCGACACCGGGGTCCGAGTCAGGCTCCGGCGCGTCTGCCGCGCAGGGCGACCAAGGCGCGGGCAAGGGCGCGGCGCCGCCGATCGACGCGGGCGTCGTGACGCCGCACCAGACGGGCGTCAACCAGATTGGCGGCACGCCCATCAAGGCGCCCGACGCGCGGCACAACCAGCCCGACGCGCGCCAGCGCGAGGCGGACAGTGCGCCCCCGGAACCCTGGGCGCCTCGGGCCTGCTGCCAGCCTTGTCTCTGCCCTGTAGCAGCCAAGCAGCAGAGGCACCTCTTGCCTGCGTGCCGGGCGCGCCCCCCAGCATGCAATGCAGCGCCCAGATCCACCTGATAGAGTCGAACGCTGCGGGTACTTTATCAGTGGAGGCCCGATGCATGCGTACAACCCACTGCAAACCTTTCTGCCTCATGCATGCTGGGTATAGCCTATACCGTGTACCTATAGCCTGCGCCATGCATCTGGGCACCCGCGATGCCCCTCTCACTGAGCGGCCCACACAGCAGGGAACCCCGTCAGACGGCGCGACCTGGTGCAGCCGGCGGGCTGCTCAGGCGGGTTGGCGCGCGGCAGGCATGAGCCCGCACGTCGAGCAGCGCGTGGCGGAGGGCGTGCTGGGCGACAATGACGCGCTGGGCGCGCCCACCAAGGACCACGCCGACCATGAGTGGGGCCGCAGCGGCCCGTAGGCGACCTCCGTGGGGGCCCGCGAGGGCTGCCCGTAGGGCGCTGCTGGGGCTGGGCGCGGCGCGCCGGCCGAGGATGCGCTGGGCGCGCCCACCAAGGACCACGCCGACCACGAGTGGGGCCGCAGCGCTCCGTAGGGGACCTCCGTAGGGGCCCGCTGGGGACGCGTGCGGCGCGCCGGCTGGGGACTCTCTGGGCGCGCCCGCCGAGGACCACGCCGACCACGAGTGGGGCGGCAGCGGCCCGTAGGGGCTGCACACGGCGCGCCGGTCGATAATGGCGCAGGCCGCAGGTCGGGCTTTAGCAGCATTGTAGGAGCGCCCATGGCATGCCTAGCGAGGACCAGGCGGGCCATGCGTGCGGTCTTGCAGTCACCTGTACAGGAGGACGCTTGTGCGGCTCGCCAGTGGCATGTACTCATAGCGTGCGCGCTGTGCTCACCCGTGGTAGCGCTGGTGATAAGTGGGCCTGTGCTGTGCGTTCTCTTATCAACCAAGAGTGAAAGGAAGGTCTTTGCGCTTCTACGTTAAGCGGGACTGGGCCGCGCTTGGCTGTGATGGCACAGTTTCACAACAAATCCACCTGGAGCTTTATTTGGGCTTGTTTTGCATGTTGCTTATGGGCTGAGACGGTAATGGCGAGCATCTAGGCTGGCGGGCGGTCCCAACACCTTTAGCCTGCATAATCTGCATCGCTGTCAGCAGCCTGGTCACATGTGGGCTGCTGGGTACAAGGCGTGGATGTGCTTGGTGATTCAGAGCGCCACGTTGCCTTAGTTGAGCAGCAGCGGGCTTTTCTATTTGGCATAATTACAGGCATGAGGTGCTGTGGGGCTGGGGAGCAGGCGCATCGCCCAAGACGGGTATGTCATGCGACACTAAGGTATCCCTGGCGTCCCGTATATCCTGCACTGAAACCAATGGCAGTACGTGTGGCACTTTGCCGGACTTGTTCTGTAAGCCTGCGCGCCTGAGATAGCCTGCCCGGTTTTATGGCCAAGTTTTGGATGCATGTGTTTCAGCCCATGAAAGTGGAAACGCCAAACCAGACCCTTGACCTCAATGACAAGCTTGCCTCGGCTGCAGTGCGATAGAACTGCCTCGAGGCCAGTGCGAAGACAAAAGTAGATCCCTGTGTTCACGTGCCGTTATTCGGCTGCAGAGTCTGCACTGCAGTTGGTCGTTCACGACACTGCCGAGTGCCAGCGGCATTGCGTCGCACTGCGAGCGTGCAGCTGCGCGCCCCTCCGGCAGGCTTTGGCGCACGCACCAGGCAAACAGGGCGGCGCCAGCCCACTGCGGCGCGCGGCGCGGCGGGGCGCAGGCGCTGGCAGGGCGCCAGCGGCCGCAGGGTGGCCTTTGATGTCGGTGGCAGCGCACCACTCCCCGTGCATCGGTGCCAAACGCTTCTTCGAGTCCGCGGAGGCCCCCGAGTACGGCCACGGCAAGCGGCTCAGGCAGCCGCAGCAGCTGGGCGTCAGCCCGCTGGCCGGCCGGGCGCGGACAGGCCGCGAGGGCCGGGCGTATGTGGTGACCGCCGCAGCGCTCGCCGCTCTCCGGGGACTGTTCCCGGACATGGATGAAAAGGTGAGCAACCCTGCTGCTGGGGCGTGCTTCTGCCTCACGCACCTCGGGCACCTCAGCGGGACCTGGCCAGGTCGCAGCGGGCAGCGAGTGACCAGCCAAAGCTGTTGCAGGTGGTGGCAGACGTGCTGGATGCGTGCGGCGACAACATAGATGCGGCGATAAAGCGCTTGGGCGAGCTGCGCCTGACCGCGCGCTGCAACGTCGCCGCGGAGGCGCAGCCGGGCGCGCAGGCGTCCAGCAAGGCTGCGTCCACCGCCGCTGGTGCGTGCACGTCAGATCCCAGGCCTTGGTGCATTGCCTGCTTGCGTCAGTGCCTGCCACGGCCCTCTCGTGGCAACACGGCCCTGTGGTGCGCCAACTGGCGCAGTGTGCTCTGCTAAGGAGGCCGTGTCTGTGTTTGCCATATCTTCGCCGTGGTCTGGTCTCGGCTGCTGCGCATGGTTGCGCGTTGCTGTGTATTACACAACAAGCCCTTGGTTGGTGGCAACGTGCAAGGGGCTAGCGTTTAGAGACCGTCGCTTCCTGCTTGCGGGTGTAGCTGCGTCTAAGCTGACTATGCAGTATGGTGCACGCAGGAGACGACGCGGCCTGCAACGGCCATGCGCCCGCCAATGGCCACGCGCCCGCCGCAGAGGCGCCGCGCTGCGGCGCGGCGGAGTGGGTGGACGCGCTGGTGGCGGAGATGAGCGGCGCCGGCAGCGTGGCGGAGGCGCGCGCGCGCGCGGCGCGCCTGCTGCAGGCGTTTGAGCAAGCGGTGCTGGCCGCCGAGGCGCAGGTGCGCGCCGGGCGGGGCGCGGCGCGCTTGCTGTACTGCGGCGGGTCCAGTGGTGCTGTGCGCCCGGTGCTGCTGTGCTTTGTGCGCGCTGAGGAGTTGCGCGTTTGCCCTGCTCGGGGACGTGCGCGTGCGCAGGTTGCGTGTGTACTGTGCGGTACAGGCGCTTGGGCTGGTGGCGTGTGGCAGCGATGTGTTGCGCGCGCCTTGCACCTCGGACAGTGGGCGTGTAGGTGCCCAAAGCCGATGACGCTGCGGCGCTCCGCGGCCAGCTGACAGACCTGCAGCGGGACAACGGCATCCTGAAGCGCGCCGTGGCCATACAGAACGCGCGCATGCAGGCGCGGGGCACTGCCACGGTTGAGCAAATGGTTGCACCGTGTGTACAGTTGTGGGCAGCGAAAGACTAGGATTGTCGGGCCCCATGCCGTGAGTGGGCGCAAGAGTGGAGCGCGGCGCGCTGGCAGCTGCTGCAAAAGCTGCGAGCGCGCGCAGGGCCTGCAGCCACTGGCACTCGAGGCCGCTCCTGCACGCAGGCACCGCTGGTTGCATGCGCCTCGCGCGCCAAGCGCCGCAGTCTGTCCTAGGGGCACAGCATGCAGTGTGTCACCAGCCTGAGCCCTCTGTGTCGCCGCCGCGCCAGGATGTGGTGGCGGCCAGGGATGCGGAGCTGGCCGCCGGGCGCAGCGCGCTGGCGGCGCTGCAGGAGCGTGCGCACGGCCTGGAGCTCGCCAACTACTCGCTCGCGCTGCACCTGCGCCAGGCGACCGGCGGCGGCGCGGCCGGCGGCTTTAGCGGCGGGCCCCGCCCGCCCGACGTCTTCTGACGCCCCCGCCTGTAGAGCCTGTGAAGCGGCGGGCGCGGCGAGCGGCGCGCGCGAAGCTCACGGGCTGAGCTGCTGCGCTCTGCTCCTGGCGTGCAGCTGGGTTCGCGCCTGTGGCAGGCAAGGAGAGCGTGGCGTGAGGGGAGGTCGCCAATAGCTGCTGGGGCAACTCACCGCGCGCTCTGCTCTGGCGCACTGGCACTGCGCAGGGCTGAGGTGCTGTGGCGAGCGTGTATGTGTCAGGTTTGTTGTGGTTCCATGCGTGCGGCATGCAGGCGGACGGCTCCTAGAGCTCCTCTGAGATGCTGCTGCTGCGCCCACCGTGCGCGGCGCGCCCATCTTTCGTTTGGGAAGCTGCGGCGCTGATGCGTGGGGCGAGTGTTTCCAGCTGACTTGCTGCGTGGCGGCCTGTACCATATCTCTTGAGAGCGGGTTGTAGTTGGGGGGTAGCTGAGAGGTCAAGAGTGAGCCTGCGCGCAGTCTCTCTCTGAGTCTGCGCTGGCGCGTGTGAGAGACAGGCGCTACGTCCAGCGTCGTTAGTGCAAACACGGTTAATACGTTACAGTGTCGACAAAGTGCGTGTGCAGAGGGCCATGCGCCTATGACCAAGAAGTGGTCGACGCTGCATTCAGCCTAGGCAGGTAGTGGCGATGACCACTTTGCAAGCCGGTGCATGTCACGAGTTAGAAAACCTTGCAACATTCATTGCTGCCACCTCAAGGTTTGCGGCGGTGCAGTGCTGGTGTTGCGTCAGATCTCCAAGCAGTGTGTCTGCTTAAATTCCCGCCCTTCACGGTGCATCACAAGCACAGTCAAGTCAACAGTGACATTCGCACACAGCAGTGACATTCTTCACACAGCCTGTACTGCCTGAAGCCAGCACATCCAGCAAATGCATGCATGCCACCAACCCAAGTGCATGAACGGGAAGTCCAAAAAGCGCCCGCTACAGGGACGCTTACATCTGCTCAGCCTACAATGCATGCGCAAAGGGCGCAGCAGGCAAGTGCTCACTTCACCGTGCCATGTGGGTGGTCTTCCACTCGATACAATTACAGCAGTAACTCAAGCACGAGGGGACACAGTACCCTGAGTTGCTGTCAGTCTCCCGCCACACTCATAATTGTGCAATTCAATGTCGCCTCAATGCTCTACCCAGCCACTCTGGAGCAATGCGCAACCCCGTGGGCTGCCTACCGACGTGCACATGAAATTGCTCAGTCTGCAGGGCGCCGCGCGTTTGAATGGGCCTTGTCGGCTGGCAGACGTTGCAGCGCAGCCCTGCTTGACGGGCCTACCCGTGCTGCGCGAGCAGCTTCAGCGCGGCGGCGATGCAGCGGTCGTCGGCCGGGGTGGGCAGGCCCCCATGCGGGTAGTCGCTGCACGCCACGTCCGGCTGCAGCCCGCCGCTCGCCGTGATGTCCCGCCCGCCTGCCAGAGCAGGCACAGCAGGCTGTGAGGCGCGCATGTGCGCCCCGTCGGTGCCTGGCATGTCATGCAGCAGCCCACCGCTCGCTGCGGGATCGTGCTGGCCTGCTGAGGCCAGCGTAACAGGTTGGCGAGAGCGTCTTCGGGGCGCTGCCTGCACCTCTGTCGCGGACCTGCCACCGCGGCTGGAAGCGGCGCGGCTCGTCTGCTGCCCGCATGCTGTGCTGCAGCAAGAGCTGCGCTGCTGCCTCCTTCAGCACTGCCGGCCCGCGCCGCCTGGCAGAGTCCTCGATGACTTTGCCAGCAATTCTGTTACAGAGGGAATGCTTGCAACAGCCCGCCACGCCCGCTCGCATGCCTGCGTGCATGGAGACCCACTGCCCCGCAGCATGAGCCAGGCTGGACGAGCCACACACCAGGAGCGCCAAAGAGTTCCAGCTGGACGGCCGCGCTGGGCGTGCTGTACGGAGTCTCCATGAGAGAAGCCCGGCACTAGAGGGGGCTCGACTTCGAGCCGGGTGGCCGCGCCTGGGGTGATGTACTTGGCCACAGTCACCTTGAGGCCGGAACCATCGGCCGGCGTGGGCTCGCCGCCGCGCCGCGGCCGCTCGTCGGTCGTGGGGAAGTAGTACTGCACGACGCCTTTGCCGAACGTGCGCTCGCCCACCAGCTCCGCCCTGCGCGCCGCCGTCGCTTTCAGCGGCGGCTGGCTTTGCTGCGAGACGCTGAACTGCGACAAGGCGTGTCCTCCTGTTGGCGCCCATGCAGGCGCTCACGCACTCAGCAACAACTCGGTGGGCATGCCCTCATGCAGTGGGGCAGGGTGTCTGTGGACGGTGGGCAAGCTGGGAATGTCGTATAGCAGTGTAAGCACCGGCGGCGCACCGCTGGCTGCCCTGCAGCGCGCCGCGAGCGCCTCGGCGTCACCGGCGGTGCAACAACTGGTCAAGGTGTAGGGTGTATGGTAGATCACAGGGGCAACGACGGCAGCGCACCGCTGGTGGCCCTGCAGCGCGCCGGCGAGTGCCTCGGCGGTCGGCAAAGCAAATATAGGTCAACATATAGGGTGAATGGTTGGGCAACAGGGCAGCAATGGCAGCGCACCGCTGGTTGCCCTGCAGCGCGCCGGCGAGCACCTCGGCGGCGCTGGCGGTGCGGCCGTTGGTCAGCAGCACGACCGGCAGCCGCGTCAGCCGGCCCGGCGCGTCCGGGAACACCTGCCGCAAGCGCCGCACGGGCGTGACACGCCCTGCCTGGGCCTGCCGAGGCCCCTGCCTGAGCCTGCCGAGGCGGCTGCCGCGCCGCCACCTCATGGGCCCCCCCGCGCACGTGAACCCTAGGACAGGCAGGCTTCCCGCAGGGTGGCACCCCCGGCGCACGCCTGATCCAGTGTAGCGCCCACAGTGGAAGCGCAGCACGTCTTTATGACAGGCGCTCTGATGCCGCGCTCTGTGCGCGCTGTATGGCCGGCGCGCGCCTCCGTCGGCAGGCGCCCGGCCCAGAAGGCGGCGTCGATGGCGGCGCCGCCGCCGCGCACGGTCTCCACGATCTTGCAGCCGTCGCCCAGCAGCAGCGCCGCCTCCGCAATCGCCTCCTCGAACACGCCGCCTGCGCGGCAGGTATCCTTGCGATCGTGTGCGTGTTTCAGCTATTCACCTTACCCTAAACCCACCCCTTTGAAGGCACGGCGCCCACCACGATGCACTGCCATACAGGTCCTCGACCGCACACAACGCCCCCGCAGGTGTAGCGCGTGCTGCTTTCCCGAGATCACCATGCGGTCATGCGAGCCCTAGCGGTTTGCCCCGAGCGCAGCCAGCGCCGGCGGCAGCGCGCGCGCACCCGGGTTGTTGCGCAGGTCGATGATGACGCCCAGGCAGCGGTCGGCCTCGGCGCGCCGCAGCGCGGCAGCCAGCGCGCGCGTGGTGTCCGAGCTCATGTAGTGCAGGCGCACGTAGGCGGCCGGCCGCGCCGCGCTCGCCAGCAGCACGCGCATCTGCGCGCAGGCCGGCCTGCTCGGTGCTGGCGACGTGCTGAGCACTGCAGATGCGCCTGAGGTGGCATGCGGGTGGCGCACAGCTCGCGCACCGGCGCAGCGCCGCGCTAAGGCATAGCTGCGTCGCCGTGAAAGCCTTCCAGTCATCGAGGGCAGGGCTTGGCAACCTTCTGCGACAGAGTGCTGCCGTCTTGCTCACAGCCGACAGGGGCGACCTTGACGCACAGCTTGTGGTCAGTGCGGCCGCACACGCGCAGGACAAACAGCCGCAGCCGCACCCCCCTTACTCCCAGACTGCAGCAGTCGATCAAAAGGCAGAAGGGGGCCCGCGCGCACCTCGCGGACGGCCGGCTGCGGCAGCGGCCGCCGCTCCACGTACAGCTCGCGCTCGGCGCCGTCGGCGGCGCGCAAGCGCAGCAGCGCGCCGCTGCTGGCCGGCCCGCGCAGCAGCGCCGCCACGTCGGCCGCGGACAGCAGGTCCGCGCGGTAGAAGTCGACCTCCAGCAGCGCCTCGCCCGCCAGGATGCCCGCCTCCTCGGCCGGCGAGCCCGCGAGCGGCCCTTCCACGACGTAGCCGCCGCCGCTGCGCGCGGCGCGCGCGTGCCCATAGGGTTAGATTTACCCTATCCAGCAGCGCCTCACCGGCCAGGATGCCGGCCTCCTCGGCCGGCAACCCCGCGAGCGGCCCCTCCACGCTGTAGCCGCCGCCGCTGCATGCGGCGCGCGGGTGCCATATAGGGTCAGTGTACCCTTAACCCTCTGTGCGAATCGGGCCCTGGCGTGCCCGCTCTGCGGCGCACGAGGCGCGCCGCGCGACAGGCCCCAGGAACACGCTCGCTCGCCTGGACGTCTGTTACCGCTTGCAGGATATGCAGGCGCGGCTTCTCCCGCCGCTGACATGCCCAGAGACATGTGTCAGGGCAGTTGCCAGAGGTTGGGCGAAATTGTGCCGGACATGCTCCGGCCTGAGGTGTCACAGTCAGCAGACGGCCCGGCCGCAGCAGCTGGCCGCAACCCCTTAACCCCCTCGCCGGCACAGGAGCGCAGGCTGGAGCGCGCACCGAGCACGCGGCCCCAGCTGCACGCCCACGCCCGTGAACTGCATGGCCAGGTACTCGCGCTCGCGCGGCGGCGGCTTGTTCATCGCCTGCGCAAACTGCGCGTGGCTGGTGCGTTCAGCGCGGTGCAGACGTCGGACACGGCGGCAATACCATGCCGGCGGGCCACGGTCAGCCAGTGAGACCCCCATGGTTAAAAAAACATAGCTGCGGAAGCAGGCAGCCGCATTGGGGACTGCTGCAGAACAAGCAATGACTACTGTAGAACAAGGAATATCAATACGTGTCCCCTCATCCACCATGGATATATATTCATATCCATCCTGGCCAACACTGGCTTCTCTGTGTCCTTCACGCCTCAGTCGTCAAGCAATCGCATGCAAGCGCGCGTGCAGGCGCGAGCGCTCGCCTGCCAGGGCGTGAGGAACTCCGTGTAGCGGTCGCCCAGCGTGGCCACCATGGCCTTGGCGGCCGCGTATGCCTCCGCTCGCCGCTCGATGCAGCCGCCCGCGCGCTGCAACGTCGCCTGCAGCTCCCGCGCCCAAGCCGCCTGGCGCCCGGGCGTCAGACTAAAGGCGAGCAACACCGCGTCAAGCCGACCCAGATGAGGCAGTCTTCCGCACCGGCGCACAGGGGCTGAGCCAGGTCAGCAGCTGCATCGAGGTCATGCGCGGTCAGGCGCTTGATAAGTTATCGAATGCGATGGATTTAGTTGAAAAGAAAAGTGCTCTCAACGCACAGTTGCACATCGCTCACTCGGGAGCTGATGGCCTGGCAGCAGAGCAGAGCAAAGCGCCGCGCTAGCCAGCGAGACCACTGGCGTGTGCTACAGGAGAGAGCGCCGCAGGAGCGGCCACTCAGACATGGCTGCTTGCAAAGAGGTACTCCTTGCAAGAAGCGGGGCCTAGTGGGAGGCACGCATGCGCGCCTGCGAGAAGCGGCCGCGGGCGTCGAAGAACTCGTTGGCGACGACCTGCCGCGCGTTGGCCTTGGGTGAGGGTAGGGTTTCAGGAGCGGCGGGCCGCATGCGCGCTCTTGCACAGCGCCTGCATTTGTACCATGTGGCCCATGTATGCACTGCGCGGCTGGGCTGGCGTCTCTGCGGTGACCACATGGCGAAGGCGCGACCTGGTCAGCGGCATGCATAGGTCCACAAGCAAGGTCTCTTAGACCAAGGACGAGCCCTGGCAGCAGCTCGCGCAGCTGGCAACATCGCAAGCATGGCCTAGGGTGACAGAGCCCCTTCAGGACACGGCGTGGCGGCAATGCACAAGCCAGTGCGAGGGTCACATGACAGCTGCGGGCTCCGCCGCGGCGCGCGGAGCGCTGTGCAGGCGAGCGGCCCGCCACCTGCCAGGTGTGCTCGAGCAGCAGGCGGTTGGCGGTGCAGGCCGGGTGCGCCTCCTCCGCGTCCTCCAGCGTGTCCAGGTACGCCGCATACGCCTTGATGCTGCGCGCCCCCAGGAGACACCGTCTCTCCTCGGCAGCATTCTGCCGTGCCTGTCGGATGGCAAGCCTGCGCCTGCTCTGCTCCAGCTCGTGCACGTGGTGAGGCAGGCTAGGAGCAGGTAGAAGCAGGCAGGAACGCAGGTGGATAAGCTTCTGTTCAACTTGAACTGAGATATGAACAGCTGGGACGGGCAGCGTTGTGAGACTGGGCTGCGCGCCTCTGCATGCCCTGCCAGGCATCATCGGTGAACAGGTCGCGGTTGAGGTCCAGCAGCGCCTCGGCCTCGCCCGAGCTCGGCAGCGCGCTGGCCGGCGCGGACGCCCTTCGCCGCCTGCTGGCTGTCTGCTCATCATACGAGTGCACGGCCACCTGACCCGGGGGCACCTGCACGGGCACGGGCGCAGGAGGCTGGACCAGAGCGCAGCGCGCAGCCTATGGCCCCAACATAAAAGTGGTTTGGCGCGGACAAAATCGGTAGTGCTGCTGTCCGCAAAGCTCGTGCTGAGACAGGTGCGCCGGCTTACCTGTGCGTATGCACCAGGCACAAGCGGCGTGCAGGCCACCAGCGCTGCAGCTGCTGCGGCCAGGCTGCGCGCCAGGTACGCGTGTGCGCTCTGGCAAGCGCAGCTGGGTAACACGCGTGCGCCCCTGGCTTTGATGGTGGTGTGGGCTGTCCGCACACAAGTGGTCAGTGTGGCTGCGTGGGTGTGTGGACGGGCGAAAGCGCCTGCCTGCATCAAAGCGCTCGTAAGCTGCGGAGTACATAGACACCGTCCGTTCTGTGTGGTGCACCTCCCTCTTGCAGCTATGAAGGTGCACCTAGGAACAGCGGTCAGTCGACCAGTTCAGACATGTCAGGCGTTGCTGTACTTGAGTGTGCTACCTCATTGTCAACAGAGCGAGGCACCCAGCCACCCAACAGTGTGTTGAGGCACTCTTGGGGTGCTCCCAGGCGCCCCTGTTGCCCAGGTGTGCATGTAACCTACACACATTAGGGTCAATGCATGAGCCTGTGTTGAGCGCCTTGCCTGCATACTTCTCTGCTTTGAGAGGGCCACCGCAGCGTCCATCTGATCACCCAGCCGCCGACTATGGTGTTCAGCTTTGGGATTACGTCGGCGGCCTGGTGCGTGCCGCCTGCGCTTCTTAGGTTTTGGCGCCTGCGCAGCCAAGCGCTGTGCACGTACGTGCTTATGCGCACTGCTCAGTGCCTGTCTTGTCGGGCACCCGGCAACCGTCCTACATGTCCCTGATCATGCCTCTGCTTGTGCATGCCCGGCTGATGTTGGTAGCATGAACTTCCACACCTGTGCTTGCCAACACGCACCGTATTGACTGTTGGTGTGGCTGCGGCAGCTACATTGTGGGACTGCTCTACCCGACGTGCGCAGCACACCCCTTTCTGCTGTTTCTTGCTTGACTATGTGTTACGCAGCACCTGCCAGTCAATGACGCGACCTGACCAGTCGGGGCGCTTGCGCACCGCACAGATATGCCAGCTTCAAGGCGCTGGTGTCTCCGGGAGCTCAGGATGACACGCAGGTGGGGCCCTGCCGCCGCGACATGTGCTATTGTGCTAAGCAGAAGCTCTAAGTACCTTCCAAGTGCAGGCCTGTAAGATGGCTCTCGTGACGCGCGCAGTGGCTGACGTACTGGGTGGTCTACAGCTCGCTGACCGCCCTGGAGACAGCCGCGGGGTCCGTGTTTGCATGGTGCAGTCCCTGACGGACGCTTCCTGCTGACAACCGCGTGCACGTGCCCTCCACTCACACCCCACTCACGCCGAGCGTGTGGCAGGATTCCGTTCTACTCCGAGCTCAAGCTGGTGTTCCTTCTGTGGCTGGCACTGCCCCAGACAAAGGCACGCGTCTGCACGCCAACTGATATGGTGCCTTGCCAAGTATAGCTGCTTGCAGCATGCCAAGCAGCTATGTGCAGTAAGCTTGGCGGTGGAAGTTGCTGGTCAACAACGTGCCTTTTCCGCCAACTTGCAGGGCGCGGCCTTTGTCTTTGAGCACTTCCTGATGCCGTTCATGAAGGAGCACATAAGCAAGCTCGACCCAGCGTTCAAGGGTGCCGAGGGCACCCTGCGGAGCGTGCGCCCCCTCGCCTCGTGTTGTTCTGCTCCTGCACTCGCCAGGCAGCCTGTAACTTGGACACAGAGTGGCTTGTGCAGCGTACGTGCCCTATTTCCCAGCTTCACACGCTAACCGTTACCAATGCTGCGCGCAGGCACAAGCCGATGCTGCAAAGGTGAACAAGCAGGGTCCGCCCGGGTTTTCTGCGCCCAAGGCGCACGAGGGCTATGCGGACTAGGACACCATGTGGACACCACGCGGCGACACGTGCGGCTGGTGGCTGGGCAGGTCATGCCGCACAGCAAGGTCCACGCCGCGGGCCCCCCCCCTCACCGCAACGTTACGTACAAAACAGACGGACACAGATAGCACAGGCGGTGTGTGCGGGCGGGACACTACAGCCTCTGAACGGCATGTTGATATGCGTCAACCCAGCGTGCCTTGATGAGTCGCGGGCGACAGATGCGTGCGCTGCCTGGTTGCGGGGCAGGCGGCTGCTTGGTGGGCGGCGCGTGTGCCTTGTGTGGGGCGCCTCGCCAGCGTCACTGGTCTGCAGGCCAGGATGCGGAAGCGACCGGCCGTCACCATGTTGCATTTGCAGTTGAAAGTCGATCAGGCAGGGTGGGAGCTCTGTGCGGTGTGCTCGGGCCCCTGCTGTGAGGGTGATCATAGGGTGGCGGGAGTTGCTAGCGTTTCAGCCACATGGTGCTGTTCAGGGTCATGAGCACTTGTCAGTCTGCTATTCTTGCACCCTGTTGAGGAGTGCTTAGCGCTGGGGCATTGGGGGAGCGCAAGCCTGCTTCGAGCGCAGGTGGGGGTGTGTTGCAAGGCACGCAACCGAGGGTGATGTCTACGCAGCTGTTAGGTGAGCTGGTGAGTGGCCATTAGGTGCGAAGCACGCTTAGAGCGCGTGCTGTATGCAGCAGTACCAAGGTCATGACATGCACATAGGCGAAAAATGATGTCGTCGTAATGGCACTTCACACACAACCAGTAGAACACGACCAGACCGGCGCCGCAGAGTACGCTGATTCCCACTCTGCAGGAGGCGCCTGCCATACACCCTCCTCCCTTCAACTACGTGAGTGAGGTCTGCACGGGTGCGCCCACTCTCATGCTGCAGCAAAGTCACCACGTGCACCCTGCTGCGCGACGCCCTGCACGCTTCAGACGAGTCACCTGCTGTAGCGAACTATGTCTTTGGGGCTTGCACCAGGCAGCCGACGCAACCTCCAGAGTACGAGTGAAGCGGCGTGGCTACATGTTGTGTGCTCTGCCCACATGTACATTGCAGGTGAACTGCAGCAACCGCCGCCCACAGCACTCTGCCAGAAGATGCCGCACACGTCAAGGGCAACTGCGCACGCAGCCCTGCCCGCCTGCAAGGGTTGCACACACCCATGTCCGCCTGGCACAGCTCCGTAGCAAGCTAGCAGGACAGCAGGCCTGCACTGCTGCTGCATGCGGGCGGCCGTCCCTCCTTGCAGCAGCTGCTGCTGCAGCCGTGCGCGCCGCAGTCGCATGCAAAGCGGTGCAACAAGAACACACCGCGAACGGCCGAGGCATGCAGGCCGGGACTTCGAGCGCGCAGACAGGGGAAGCAGAGGCGCGCGCGAGCGCAGCGCTAGGCGGCAAACTTGTCCAGCTTCACCGCCAGCGTGCGGCCCTGGAACTCGCGCCCGTTCAGCTCCTGCGCGCGGGCGGGCGGCCTGATGAGGCGGGCCCGTCAACCATGGCGCCAGCGCGCACTGGCATCCGCATTGCCTGGGTCAGGCAGGCGGCCTCTGCGACGCCCACATGCCCTAGCATCCTCGATATCGGAGGGCTGCGCAGCCACACGGGCAGCCTGTGCCTCGGCCTGTTTGCCACATCCCACACAGCTGTTGCTGGGCATGCCGCGGGCGCCCAAATGGGTCGCGCCGGGGGCGCGCATGAGCGGCCGGCCGCCGCACGGCCGCCGCACGAATCTCCGTCAGCTCCCCGGCGCCGGGCCATTTGCAGGGCGTTGCGGCGTGGCTGCGCATGCGCGCACGTGCATGGCAGCCGCGGCGTCGCGCGGGTCGTCGAACAGCACGGTGCCCCAGCCCTTGGAGCGGCCGTCGGCGCCCATGGCGATGTCGGCGCGCGCGACGCTGCCGAACGGCCGCGTCAGGTCCTTGAGCTCCTGCCAGCCGGCCGAGAACAGCAGGCCCTGCACCACCACCTGCGCGCGCGGGCGTGGCCCGTTGGCACGCAGCGCCTCCACCGCGCACGCCGCCCCACGGATGGGCTCTAAGTGGGGCCAGGCTGCAGCGAGCGCCAGGCAGCTCGATTGTGGCGGATATGAAGCCCGGCCTGCCGTGCAGCCTCACCTGTGCAGCTGCAGCGCAGCCTGGGGAGCGGCGCGCCCGGCTGTGCATGGCCGCGCCCAGGCACCCGCGCAGCTGCGCATGAATTCCTACAAAGCAGGGGCTGGCGATGCGCGTGACGATGGAATGGCGCACTTTGGAGACCATTGCGCAGCCCCGTGCGGGCGCAGCCCGCACCTGCCGCCCCTCGCGCGGCGCATTGTTGCGCATCACCTGCCGATCATCCATGAACGGCCGCGGCGGCCGCTCGTCCATGTACGGCCGCGGCGGCGGGTCGGCGCCGCGGCCGCCAAACCGCGGCATCGGTGGCGCGCCCCCGCGCTCGCCCTTGTCCCTGCGCGCCAGCGAGCAGATATGGTACATGCAACAGCATCCAGCAGCCGCCACGTCGCTGCCGTGCACCGGACATGGCGCGCCCCCCGCGCTCGGCCTGTCCGTGCTCGCCCTCGAAAGCATGCGGCGAGAGCGACAGCATGCCAGCAGCGCACTAGAATTGCCGCGCGACATACTTAGCGCCAGGCCCGCATGGCAGCATCAGGCCAAATCCATGCGACAAGCAACCTTAGCGTACGCTTGATACGTGTCACACATGGCAGAGCCACAGCGCTCATCACCATGTCACGCATGAGTCAGGCGCGGCGCAGCGGAGCGGGCTGCCGGGCGCCCGCACCGCACGGTGATGGTGTGACCATCCATGGTCGAATTGGAGAACTGGGAGATGGCGCGAAGCGCATCCGCCGCCGTTGCAAACTCCACCTCGCCCGCGCCGCCCTGCCGGGCTCACATGCCCTGTGATGGGAGTGCAGGGTGCACTGGCTGCCAACAAACCGGTCTTTTCCAATTTCCGCCACCAGGCTTGCCTGTCAACACCGCAGCACTGCTCGCGCCCGCTAGGGCCTTGACGGCAGTGTCACAGAAGTGACACCTGGCATAGGCGCCAAGAGCAATAACAGCGCGGGAGCGCATTCGCAGCACGACAGACGGCACATTTCAACACAGCCATCTGTACGGCTCGCCTCCTTGAGCACCCACAGACAGCGCTAGGAGCGTGAGAACACGGCAACCCGAGGCCGCCGCATGCAGCGTGCAGCGCATTGCCGGCCGCATGCAGCGTGCAGCGCATTGCCGGCCGCATGCAGCGTGCAGCGCATTGCCGGCCGCACATAAGCGGCCCCTCAGCATCTAGCAAGGAAGGCAGCCGGAGCGGCGCCGGCAGCACACAGGGCGGGCAGCACGCGGCCGGACGCGCGCGAGGCAGGCCCCTCGGCGCGCGCACGCGCGCGGGGCCGGGGCGCGCCGGCAGCACGCCGCCAGCCGCGCGCAAGGCGGGCGCCTCGGCGCGCACACAGGCCGCGGCCGGGGCGCACCGGCAGCACGTCGGCGTGCAGCACGGCGCCGGCGGCGCGGAAGTGGTCCTTGAGCGTCTTCCAGGTGGTGTCGGGGCCCAAGCCCTCCACCACCACGCGCCGCCCGACGAGCAGCACCTCGCCGCCGCCGCCGCCGCCGCCGTACGGCGGCGGGCCCGGCCCGCCGCGCGGGCCGCCCAGCGGCGGCCCGCGCTCGGCGTAGCCGGGCGGCGGCGCGCCGCCGCTGGGCCGGCCGCGCTTGGGCCGCGCGGCGCCCGGCTCGCCGCCCAGCGCCTGCTTCAGGTCGGCGTCCTCGCGGTCCTCGCGCACGTACACCTCGCGCCCGTCCAGCTGTACGCGCGCCCACCGGGTCACTGCAAACCCTGTGCAAACCCTGAAGCTCTGTCCAAGCTCCTGGTCGGCGTCCTTGCGGTCCTCGCGCGCATACACCTCACGCCCGTCCAGCTCCGCGCGCGCCCGCCGCGTCACTGCAATCCCTTGCAAAACCCTAGTGCTCTGTCCAAGCCCTGCCCGAGCTCCAGGTCAGCGACCTCGCGGTCCCAAATGCGCGCCCTCCTACCCTCGTGAAATTTCCAAGCACAGGCACAAGCAGTACAGACAGTGCCATGTCGGGCCGCGCAGTATGTTGGATGTGGCTGCTCAGAGCGCGGGGACTCGCGCGGCGGAGTGTCCGCACGGCATGAAGAGCCCGCTCGCAGCGAGCGGACCTGACGATGGAACTGGGGCTGTCAGCGGCAGAGTAGGCAGCTAAGCACACCTGTGCTTGACCGCCTGTGCACTGCTGTGTCGCGCCAGGCACTTCGCCAGGCACTTGAATCGTATCAGGCGCTGGAACAAGCAGGGGCGCGCCTCAGACTGGTGCAGCGTGTTGATGGCCTCCGCGGCCGACTCGGCGGTCTCGAACTCGACGATGCCGCACCCCTGCCAGCCGCGCCCCCGCACAACACCACACATCGCATGCGCCCAGCCCACCTCCGCAAGCTGGGTGCAGCGCCGGGGCTGCCCACTCGGCCGCAGACCCAAAACCGCATCCTTATTTGCCTCGCTCGCCGCCGCAACGCGCGCCGCCGCCGCCGCCGCAGCCGCCGCCGCCCCGCCTGTAGCAGCCACAAACCTCGGAGCGCTTGCCCTGCGCTGCGCCGCCCTGCGGCCCTGCAGCCAGCCGCTGTGGCTTTGCGGAGCCTGCCGCGCCCTCCATCGGCCAACCTCGCCCCTCGCTCCTTGCCGGCGCACGGGCGCCCACTTGCGCAGCCACCCAGCGAGCTCCCTTCGTGGCCACCGCCCATGCCGGGAGTCCCTGCCAGGGGCCCAGCGCGCATTCCAGTGCGCAGTCCGGCCGCGGGCAGCGCGCGCAGCGCTGCCACGCGCGCACCAGGCAGCCCGCGGCAGCCTGGCCGCAGTCCGGCTGCAGCGCCTGCCCTGGGGCCCTCAGGAGGCCGCTGCGGTGCCAGCCAGGTGCCTCGCGCTGCTGCGCACCTGACCACCCACAGCTGCACGCTCCCCCTGCAGGGCCATGACGGCCTGCTTTCTTTTCCATGACCAGCCTTTCCTCTCCTCTTGCGTGCCGCGCCTTTCCGAACCGTCAGCCCGCAGGCGTATGCAGTGCGGGCGCCCGCACTGCGGCCGCAGAGCGGGCCGCTCCTCCTGACCGCACACCCTCGCCTGATAGCTGCCCGCGCGCTGCCCGCGCAGAAGGCGGCGGGCGCTCGGCCGCGAGGCAGCGCCGGCCCCGCACCTTGGAGCGCCCCTCCGGCCCCGGCTCGCGCAGGACGTCCGCAAACGCCACTGCGCGGGCGCACACAGGCTGGCCATCAGCCCGCAGCTCGCTGGTGCCGGGCCAGCGGCGACAGCGTGGAACCGGGAAGCCTGCCTGCAGCTTGTGTGTTGCGTGCACGCAAAGGCACTCAAACCCGCCAGCAACAGGCGAGCAAACCTCGCCAACGGTCCGAACGGGGGCGCGCCTGGCCCAGCCGCCTTGAAGTGGTCCTTCAGCGTCTGCAGGGGCGGCGTAACCAGGTCGTCAGAGGCGCGTGGGCGGTGTGGCTGCAGCAAGCAACGACAGGATGAGTGTCTAGCCGTGCCACACGCGCCCAGCCCCTGTGCGCACCGTCCAGGTTGTCCGGAAGGAGAGGTTGCTGACGTAGATGCGGCGCGCGACCCGGATCAGGGCACCACCACCTGCCGGTATGACCAGCCGCGCAGCGGTGGGTACACGGCACGCCTCGTGCGGACAACGGGGGTGCCTCACGGGGTGCCTCACTGTGCAGCGCAATGATCGCCCCCATCAACCGTTTCGCAGTGCACGACGGCGGCACGCGTCCAGCTCAGCACGCGCAAGGCGAAAGCCACGCGACACGCGCAGCCAAGGGAACAAGCCAGCAAAGCAGCACTCAGCAAGTGCGCCTGGCCAGCTCCTGGCGGCGCGTGCAGCAGGCACCGTTTGTGTGGTCCGGGTTGCGCTCCCGCTTCTGGCCCCGGCCGCCCTCAGGGCCATCACGGTGGCCATCGCGCGGCCGACCGCCCTCACGGCCGCCGCTGCGCGGTGGCCGGCTCTTGCTGACCAGGTCATCCAGCGACGTGTTGAGCTTTTCATCCGTTTCCATGTCCTGCGGCATCCTGCCTAGCCTCCTCTGCAACACAAGGCCGTGTGAGCAACTCTTGACAAAAGGGAAAAACGCCTGTGTCAGCCCATGCATGCGCAGGATGCCTAAATTGGCAACCTATATATAGCCCATGCATCTCAAAACTGCACAGGCCTCCTCTCTTTGAGCAATGTCTTGACTCAAGACATAGCTCCCATTCACGGTCGCCAGCAGCCAGGTGCAGAGGCGCAGTTCTACGCAACTTGCGCCTGTCAACGGTTCGCTCGCATACGTGCACTTTGTATTCGTTTGGGATGAGCCAGGTGCGGCTTGTGCGTACTGTGCAAGCCCCGCCGCCGCGTGCCTTGCCTGTCCGCCCGTGAGAGCTGCACCGCGGGCCCAGGCGCAGCAGGACCCGGCCGCAAACCTGCAGAACGAGGGCCAGCCCGCCACGCGCAAGCGCCTGAAGCTGCCCCCCAACCCGTCCTCGACGCTGCTGCAGGGCATACACCTCAAGACTGCATTCGGTGCGCGCAGCACCCCTGAAAAGCATTTCTCGTCGCACTGGTGTGGCGTGAAGCCTGCCTGCGAGTCCTGGGAGTGCGGAGGCACAGCTGCAAACCGAGGTGGTGTGCTGCCCAGGGCCGGCGAGGGTGGGCTCCAAGCGGGCCCAGCAGCTGGAGAAAGTAGCCACACCCCCTCAGGTGGGGCAACCTGTCACGCAAGGCCTGCCAAGTCATGTTTCCGAAGCACCGTACGCATTTACTCCATGCTTCCGGCTATAACACAGTATGCTGCATTGTGCAGCTGCTGCGCGCCGTGCCGACCACACATGATGACGGGGAGGACCCCCCGCTCACCGTGCCGGCAGCTCAGCTGCTCCTCGCCGCTGCAGCTGCGGGCAAGGGCCCGCGCCCTGGCCCTGGCGAGGGGCCGCTCAGCAGCCGCAAGCCGGCAGGCCGGCAGGAGGCGCGCCACACGCCGCTGCGCATGCGGTAGCCTGCGGTCTGGTGCAGATAGGTGCTTGAGACCGCTGCATGCGAAGAGGCAGACCCCATGGCAGCATGTGTGCGGAGAGAGCTGCCAGCACATGCAGCATCAGACAATGGTCCTCATCATCCGCCGCTTTGGCAGGCGCTGGCATGATAGGGCGGCGCGCCGTGCGCGGATGCCATGCACGCTGAGCATGCTTGTCAGCACTGCCCCCGCCTGAATGGCCGGCGCGCGGCCCGCAGGTGCTGCTGCTGGGCCGGTGGCTGGCCGCGGAGGCCGACGCGTTCAACGCGCGCCACGCGCGGCGCGCCGCCAGCCAGCCCGAGCCGGCCTTCCTGGCCGCGGCCGCCGCGGAGGCGCAGCAGCTCTACGCGCGCGCCTTCCAGGAGCTCACGCGGCAGGCGCGGCGCGCTCCGGCCGCTCAACATAGTGCATTCCATGAGCAAAAGGCAGCGGTGGCTGAGTATTGTTTACGCGGTGGCGCTCAGATGTCTCTCAGCCTATCTGTTTGGCCGAGGTCGGGGTGAGCATGATGCTCTGGGTGGGACACGTGTTTTCATGCATACGTGCATAAAACGCGAGGTGCTACTTGCAGAGGCGTGGTTTCAGTCGCACATGGCCTCTAGCCAAGCCCTGCATGTGCATCTTACTGCTTTAGGAGCTTTAAGGACTGGAACGCATGTCACAATGGTGCAGGTGGCGCTGGCATGCGAGGAGCGCGGGCGGCTGATGGAGGACGTGTGGCAGGGCTTTGCCGGCGCCATGCGCGGGGCTGTGTTGCGCCTCGCCGATGGCCATGCCGAGGAGCGTCGCAGGTACCCACGATGTGCACTCCCTGCGCTGCGCTGATTACGTATGCCAGGCCTGGAGGCTCACATGCTCATTGCCTGCCGTATGTAGGCCTGCAAAGCGCGACCTGCACCGCTCCAGCAGCCACTGCACAGACAGCAGCATGCATAGATGCTAGCATGCCGTGCCCATGAGTGTCGCAGCCTGTCGTGCAACATGCTAGCATGCAAGGGCTTTAGGATGTGCAGCACATGCACCTTTGAACACACTGAGCAGGCCAAAAGAGCCTTTGTCAAGGCAGGATCCTGCAAGATTGAAGCTTGTTTTGGGAGAAGTTATGTCTTGTTGCAGCCCGGCCTGTGTGAGTGAGCACTGCGCTGATCGATACGAATGCCGATATGAGGATGCGTTGCAGGGCTGAGGCTGCTGAGCAGCGCACCATGGAGTGCAGCGAGAAGCTGCGCGCGGAGATTGCACAGCTGCAAGGCGAGCTGTCCCGGCGCGCGCACACTCACCTGCGTACCTGCATGTATTCAACTGCAAGATCAAATTATATCAACACTCTTGAACGGGCGTTGCATATTCATCGTTGGTTGTTAGAATACAAAGGCTTGGAAAGATGCACGAGAGGCACCAAGCAGCACAAAGACAAACCCACCGCACTTGCTATAAATCAATCGATGCAAGAGCCACGGCTTGTGCCGCATGACTTGCCGTATAAATGGTCGGGGAGCGCCGCCAGGCATGGCAATGGCAATGTAACACGCTCGCAGGACGCGGGAGCAGCTGGGAGAGGCCCGCACAGCCAACCGTATGTCTGCCATACAGCCGCCGCAGCGTGGCTCGCAGGCGCTGGCCAGTGGACTGCCTGCAGAGGGCCGCTGGTCTGGTGCGCCGCTGTCAGTGTGGCACTGTGTTGCACAACAGACAGTGAGTGAGCGCGCGAGAGCCATGTGGGGCGGAGCACATAGCTACAGCGTGTCAGTGGTAGCCTGTCCGAGAATACGCTTGTGCCTCAGTAAGGCTGATCCTTGCCATGTTGCGGCTTGTGCTCTGGCACATGTTACCAGGATGCTGAATGCAGTCTTGCAACCACAAAGACTTTGCAGCGTGCACCAAGGTTGTGCGCTTTTTGCACGTGCGGCCAAAGCAACATGGGCCATGCAGGAGCGGCGCACCCGTCAGGGGCTGCACCGCGGCTGCCGCGCGGCTCGGTACGCTTCTCGGCGTCGCTGGAAGAGGGCAGCGGATCGCCACTTGCGCCATTCTCTTCCTCCATGTTCTCGTCGCTGGCCGGGCAAGCGCGGGAGCCCAGCGCAGTAGCATCCGCGGCGCGCGAGGCTGCCGCGGCGTTTGGCGGCGCACTGCCAGGCGCCCCGGGTGGAGACTCTGAGGGAGCAGGGTTCGCGGGGGAGGGTGGACGCCCGAGCCACATGCGCCGGCGGGTGTCAAACCTGTCAGATGACGTGCGGCGCGGCTCGCGCCGCATGTCCACCATTGCTGGCAACCTGCTGAGCCGTCTCCAGGTACGCTCTGGTCTGTCTGACAGCTGACAGCCAGTAGGGGTTAGGCGTTGGGATTGATCACTTATGCGGTGTATGCACCGGGGGTTGGCCTGGCTACTGCAAGGCTACTGCGTGTAAACCGCAAGCCACTGTCTGTGTAGGTTCGTAGCACATCTCTTTCATGGTTTGCCACTTGTCAGTATGCGTCTGATGGGGTGTGTGATGGTGCACCATGCGAAAGTATGAGAGGTGCAAGGGAGCTCACTGTCACGCACTTGCATGCGGCCATGCACAAGTATGACTGCTCAGCTGACATGCCGTGATAGCCCGATTCCCAACTGCCTGTGCAGGCGCCGGGGCTTGGCTTGGACGATGCCGCATCGACCAACATGAGCGCGCTGACACAGCAGAACACTTTCCTCAAGGACGCTCTGGAGGGCTGCCGCCTAGAGCTGGGAGACGTGTATGACCGGGTGAGACCCAGTGCGCGGTGCCTAGGAAGGCATCATGCATGCCGTGCGCAGGGCCGATGGTGTCAAGTCTGCTAGTACAGGTCGAGTTCTGCTGAAGAAGCGTGTTCCATGCTCGAGCGTGTTCGCACGGCTATTTGCAATCATGCGCCACAGTCAATGACAGTGACAGACTTGCTGATGCGGGTTGGCACCGAGGCCCTGGTGGAGCTTGAGAGAGCCGCGCGCAGGTGACCAGGAGCACGCGCAGCAACCACTAGAGTGCAGGCCCCTTGGAATCGCTGGAGCTGGCTTGCCGCGTGTCAAGGCATGCAGGCTGCGCGCAGATGGTGGAGCTGGAGGCGGCGGCGGACGCGCTGGTGGAGCTGGAGAGCCGCGCGGAGGTGGCCGAGGGCGAGCGCGACGCGGCGGTGGCCGCCGGGCGCGCGCTGACGCCGCGGCCGGGCCTGTCGGCCGCGCTGCCGCTTGCGCAGCGCCTGGGGCCCGCCGGCGCCGCGCGCCTGGAGCAGGCGCTGCAGCTGTTCCGGTGTGGCGGCGGCCGTGACTGCGGGGTCTGAAAGCTGTTGTCAGCGGAGGACGGTGCTTGCTGCAGTGCGTGCATTGATTGGCTAGGGCGCTCCGCGTGGATCATAGTAAGTATTGAGTGTGCTGTGGCTGGACTCTGAACAGATGTTGCATGAGGTCCTGTGAAGCAATACGTGTGTGGTTCCTACGGTGCATGTTGAGCGTGCATGCATGTCATTTGACCTTGCCGAGGTGCACGCTGCGCCGGACTGTGTTGCAAACATATGCCGCGCAGGCACTGGCCGGCCATGGAGCTCGCGCGCATGCTAGTGGGCGAGGCCGGACCCGGCGGCAAGAGCGTGGCGGAGACGCAGCCAGCGCTGCTCGGCTGCCTGGCCGCGCCGCTGGCAGAGCGCACGCTGACACGCGCCGCGCTCGAGCAGGTGGCTGCAAGGCGCACCTCATTTGACATGTGGTTGAGTGAGGACGTATAATCTGCGTCAACTTGAAGAAGCGCCTGGGAATTGCAGGTCCAAGTACAGAGTTACGAGAGGGGGAAAGGCCGCGATCTTTGCTCGCAGCACAATGTGCCGTTTGGAGGCGTCCGCTGCGCGGCGCCACTGCCTTATGAGGGGGCCCCAGGCACCGCATGCGCTCACCCGGCTCAAGGGGCACACTCTAGACTGCCGCGTGCATGTGTGTAGTCAATGTACAGCATGAACGCGCACATGGATGAAAAGGTGCGCTGCGCAGGCGCTGGCGAGCGGCGCGCTGCGGCCGCTGGCGGATCACCTGGCGCCACAGCAGCTGGCCTGGCTGCAAGGCCACCTGGCGCCTGGCCCGCCGCCCGCCGCGTTGGCGTCGCCGGCGCCGGGGTCCCCGACCGCGGCGGGGGCTCGCGGCGAGCGCCGCGCCGACATCACGCTGCTGGCAGACATGCTCGCCGGCGGCTCCGAGCGGGGCCGGGAGTTCAGCCCCAGCCTCTACGGCTGCCTGCTGGCCTTTGCGCCGGTGCGCCCTGCCCAGCGCGCTCACAGCGTCCCCTCACTCAGCTGTTGGTCCTCTGCGGCGGAGACTCACATCGCCGCAGAGGCAGTGCGCAGGTGTCCGTCATGCTGGCACCCGTACCTGTGCGTTTGCAGCAAATCTTTTGCGGGACTGCCTTTGGTTGTCTGTCCTAGGTGCAGGCAGTGCATTGCGTGCAGGGCCTGGAGGTGGAGGCGGTGGCTGTTGAGCTTGGAGATGCGCTCATGCCCACCACGCAGCGCGTCGCAGCGCTTGAGGCGGAGATCCGGTGCGACCCCACCACACTCGGAACTGCTGCAGCTCAAGAATGCATGCGAGACCGGGTGTTGGTAGCATGGCGCTCTCAACAAGGCGGGCAGAGACACACTGGTATTAAGCGAAACTGGACGTAAATTGCCAGGTCATGCCACACACCACCTCCTCACACAATGCAGCCTACAAAAGGTTGATTAGGCGGTACAGGCGCACAAGACATGGGTGTGCTTGCGGGAAAGGAGCTCTGCTGCATCTTAGCATATCCAACTGCCTGGTGGCATGAGCAAATGCGCCCCGCGCATGCGCAACCGTATTCAGACACCAATGTGCATGAAGTTCGACTCTCCACGCATGCAGGATCCTGCATGAAGACCTGGCATCAGGCCGATCCGCAGCGGAGGCCGCCAAGGAGGCCGATGCACGGCGCGAGGCCAACCGGCGCCGCCGCGAGGAGGAGGCCGCCGCTGAAGTGAAGAACCCTGTGCTGGTTCGGCCCCGCGCCTGCAGAGCCAGACCGCCTGGTCTATCATCTAGCATCATGTAGTTTGGTAAGACAGACTTGTCTCCACTTCCCTTTCTGCACATTATAGCAAAGTGATCAAAGCAAGCATGTATGTGCTGCGACGCATGCTGCGCCCTTCAAAGCGGCGGTTGGCAAGATATTTGAGCAGCGGCGCCCTGCCAGTGGTACCATGACAATGAGCACTACGCTGTGCTGAGCAAGGGCACCACCAGTGCCTCGCTGCTTGCTCGCCATGGAGCAGGAGTATGTGGAGATGCTGGCGGCGGGCGAGGACGGGCAGTGGAAGGAGATGCTGCCGCCCATGGGCAGCGGCCCCGACATCCCCAAGCTGTTCAAGTCTGCCAGCAAGGCGCGCATCCGGCGGCCGCCCGAGCCGCTTGACCCTCTCATTCAGCCACATTTGCTGGAAACCTCGGATGCTACGCATGGCGGGAGTGATCCACGCAGAGTCCTGACGGGGACGGGGACATGGGACCGCGTCAAGCAAGCTGCGTATGCCCAGCAGGGTCCTGTGACGGCGCTGCAGTGCGACAGGTGCGAAACAAGCTCGTGAGCAAGCACTTCACGGAGAAGACCATCAAGGAGATATGGCGCGAGAAGCAGGCAGAGGTCAAGGCTGGCAAGCAGACCGAGCTGTGTGAATTCGTGTTCCACTACCTGCACAAGCGCATCGGCATCCTGTCTGCAGTCATCGAGGTTTGCACCCGCCGGCATGCACAATGAGGACCACATTGCATCTGTCCCTGCCTGCGCATAACATTAACACACGTAACATTAACACACCGGGTGCTCTCGACACCTTACTGCGCTCGCGCATCAGCTTGGGGTCGCACGCCATGAGGTGCTCAGCAGCTGCCCTGCTGCCCATGTCTGCCTGCAGGGCCACATGCGATGGCAGCCAAGCCTGCACAGCAGCTTTTACCAGTCAGCATCGCGCGCCTGCGGCTGCTGCCTGTGCATGCGCGCCTGCAGCTGCTGCCTGTGCATGCGCGCCTGCAGCTACTGCCTGTGCATGCGCGCAGGCGGGCTACAACCTGCTGCACGGCCTGTGGAAGTATAGCTGGGACGCGGACTGCGAGCTGTTCCTCATGATCCTGCAGGGCCAGGTCCGGGAGGACGTCTACTTCCAGCAGACCGACCTCCAGGCGCGCACAGGCCGGGCGCACCTGCATGCACTCCTGGCGGTCCTTGACAATGCAGTTGCAAGCACGCGCGCATGTGGGCCAGCGACCGCGTGCGCATTGCAGCGCATGCACGCTAGACCCTTGCCAGCTGGCAGCCACCCCAATGCACGCATGGACCAGACAATGCGAAGATCAGCGCGGCTTGTATTCGCCCAGCCACTTCACGAGTTGAGCACGCCATGGCCGCCAAAGCATGGCCGCCGATGCCCCGCGCAGGAGGAGCTGGCTGGCGTCCTGGCCGCGTGCGACCGCAGCCTGCATGGCGCGGAGAACGGCTCCATGAAGAAGGAGGACGTTGCCGACGCGCTGGAGGCCTTCTTCCGCGTCGGCCAGCGCGGCGGCAAGTCGCCGGACCGCTTCGACGAGCTGCTGCAGGCGCGGCTGCGCAGCCCCTGATCTGCGCGCTTGCTAATGATGCACTCTCGTCCGGTATAAACAGGTATTCAACCCTCGAGGTTGTTAGCACGACTTGACATTGTCTGCTTGAAGGCTGGGAGTGACAGGCCATCAACGACCCTGACTACACATGCAATGATGTACAGGCGCTGGACGAGGACCAGGAGGGCGCAGTCGTGCAGCACCGCAAGCTATTTGAGGAGGACCGTGAGTTCAACCAGGGTGCGCACACATTGCTCACACCTCAAAATAAAATCAACGAGCAGATACAGAAGGGTGCAGACAATAAATCCTGCTTGGCCCCCGCAGCTGATCTGTCACTGTGCGGAACACCCCAGCATGCGGCTGCAGCTCGGGAACACCCCAAAGATATGCACCCAGCAGAGTGTCAGGCTGAACACCGCGCAGGCGAGTTTGCCGAGGCGCTGCGTGACCAGTTCATGGTGGAGCATGCGGCATACTATGTGGAGCTGGAGGAGGCGCTGATGGAGAAGAACGGGTTCGAGGCCGACTGCACGCGCGAGCAGCTCGCCGCCGCGCTCGTGCAGCTCGACCCCGACCTGCTGGACAAGCAGGCTGGACAAGCAGGTCTGGCGCAGGCTCGGCTGGGTTGATTATTCGAGCCTGTGACAGATCGCACAACCACTGCCTTGACAAAGTGTCACTGGGCAAACATGTACTGCTTGTGAATGTGCATGCTTTGCACACTGGTGCATGAGTGCGCCCCACTGCGGTCATCATATGCTGAATCATGCCTGTGCCTGTCTATGAGCAGGCCTGCTATACACAGAAAGCCTGCTGCACTACGTGCACACGCTCACTGGCAACGTGTCATATAAAAAGCCATGTCGCGTGGCTGCGCAGGCAGCGGCGCAGGCGGCAACCGTGTTTGACCCGGGCGCGGCCGCAAACAGCGTGCGCCTGGTGCTGGCGCGCATGCGGGCACACGCGGTGCGGCGTGCGCGGCCCTCGCGCGAGCAGGTGCTCGCGCAGCTGACCAAGCAGCGGGCCGCGCGCAAGAAGGCGCGGCCTCCCGGCTGCCCCAGTGCCTTGCATGCTTCTTTGTTGCACAGCACCTGTGCGCAAGGCATGATGCCAGATGCAGGGTACGCATGCACGACGCGGGCTGCAAACGGGCAATAGTTGTTTTCAGCCCTCATGGCAACGTGCACATGCAGCGTATTATCGCATGAGCAGCTCTTGCCGTGCAGTGAGTCTGACCAGACTTGTTGCCACAGGCAACTGCCTGTGTGATCAGCAAGCTCGCAGAGGGCTTGGGCTTCTTGAGTCATGTGATGTGCACCATGTCCATGCATGCTGTCCGTGCTGCCCAGGTCCCTGCTGACATGAGACAGGCATCGCACAGGCCAAGCCGGCCGGGCGCAAGCTCAAGACGCAGCCATCACAGCTGGACGCACACGCACCTGGTGAACCTGAGGCTGGCGCTGCGAACGCCCCTCCTACTGCAGCTGAACAGGGCGAACCTAGTCGTCAAGGCTTGAGCACGCAGGGCGCATCTGCCGACGTGCATGAGGTTGACGCGCAGCGCGCGCCTCCAGACGCTGCTTAGGCAGGCTGCTTTTGTACACCTCTACTTGTTGATACTGTGTGCATACAGAGGTATGAACCCACTTCTTTAGCTCTACCTTCTGTTTACACTGCAGCACTACATAAGCAAAGTTGGGCCTAATCTACGATGGGTGCCAGTATGGTGGTGGCATTATGCCAGCTCCAACACTGGAGCGCGAACGGTCAACTGAGTGGACGTCATTCACCAACATGTGTTTGTAGAGACAGACCGAGTTGGTGCTAATTTGACAGAACGCAACATGCAGGATGGTGTCCAACGCACTGCGACCAGCCTCTGCCCTGTCCCCCTGCACACGCAGACGATACACAGCAACAAACAACTCAGTGGTGTGACTGTCACAGTGTGACACCCAGTGCACCGCGCCAAAAGCGTGGCCAGCAGAGACGCTCGGCTCGAGGTATAAAATTTGGGGGCAGCAGGCCAAGCGGCCTTTCTAACACTGGCATGACTTGTGACTCGGCGCACAGACAATGTGCACGCCACCTTAAAGCGGGGCCAAATGGCAGTTCAAAGAAAAAAAAAGAGGATTCCAACATACATACAGGGGTCGCCGCGGATTCCATGCAAGGTCCAGGGTTTCTGTCACTCAGGCGGCACTGGAGGCATTGCGGTGCAGGCCGATGTAGATCTCTGAGATCAGGGACATGGGCAGCACCGCACCCAGCTCATCCTGCACCGCAGCGCAGTGCTGCGTGTCAGCCAAACAGTTGCGTATGTACTGGCGCAGAGGCCTGTGTGGAATAATCTGCCAGCTTCTGTCATATGCAGCCAGCACAGCATACAGCCAGCACAGTACACACGTCAGCAACATGTACCATGCCCGCTCAGATGACCACCGCGTCAAACACCCGCGGCCGCAGACAGGGGAGGGCCGCGCACGCTGTCGCTGAAAACAATGTCGAACACGCCGGTGTGCAGGCGCGCAGCAGGGACGTGCAGGCAGCGCCTGCGCATGCATGCGCAGCGCCGCTCAGATGTTCCACGCATACACGCGCGCTCCTTGGACCAGCAAGACAGCAAGCATCGCCACTCGGAAGCGCATGACAAACAAGCATACATGCCGAAACTGGCACGGGCAGGTCATCTTCCTGCACACGCCTTGGCTGCAAGGCACCTGCAAAACACATGCAACGATGTGCGGGCAGCTTGGCAGGCTCTGTCAACAGAGCAGGGGGCGCGGCGCGCTGGAAGGGGCGCGCACCTGTCATTGTAGCCGTCGCGGTCGATGGTCCTGCGCGCACCACGCCGCTCGTTCATGTCGCATCATGCACACCCAGGTCGCACAGCACTGCGCCACAACAAGCGGCACAACCGGCCCCGGACTGCACAGCTCCGGCCAGGCGCGTGAGCGCCCATGCAACGCGCTGCACGGCCACTGCGGGCGCAGGCGCAGACCCATGCCATGCCTGGCATGCAGCGGCCGGGCCTGCGGCCGGGCGGGCGGGCTGCAGCAGCGCACCAAAGGAAGGCGCCATCGGTGTATACGGACATGGTGCCGCCCGCGGCGCTGGGCCCACAGGCAACCAGGTCCACGAGCGTGCCGCGCGGCAGACCGCGCAGCTGGAACACGGCGCGGCCCGACGGTGACGCCACCTGCGCGCCCGCGTGAGCGGCTGCAGGACTCTGCTGGATAGGACTAGTGTTGGGTGTGTGACATGTCCGGTGGCAGCGCCTACCTGTGCGCCGCCGCTACATGAATGACAGCAGGGTCCTGCTGGATAGGGTTATGGTAGTTCTGTACATTCGTGTTTAAGGGCCTTGTAGGCGGCGACCCCAGCCTCCGCTGTCCTGTCTCGCACAGGCGGCGCGCGCACCGGCGCGCGCGCGTGGTACGGCAGCGCAGTGATGACGACTGGCTCGTAGTTGGTCCACCACATGCGCGGGTCGTCGAGCACAAGGCCCTTGATCGCGGTCGCGCGCGCCTCGCCCGGCCGCGCGCTGCTCGTCACGTTCAGCGCCAGGCTGAAGCGCTGCAAGCCGCCCGGCACGGACGCGCCGATGCCTGCCGCATGCCTGGTCAGGGCACGCCGGGAGCTGCAACAAATGCGCGTGGCGCGTGAAGGCAGCGACAGAAGCACGCCAGGCATTTGCGTGCCCATGATACGCAGGAAAAGTCACAGCGGTAGCTTCCATACGTCCAACGCTTTGCAGCGGCCATATCGGCGGCGGCGCATCAGCCACGCAATCTCCCGGCCTTCCCATGCTGCTGGAGCATCTGTAGCGGAAACCGCACAAAACCCCTAGCACACCTGATTTCCTAGCAAAAAACCCTAGCGCGTGCGAGCCAGGGCCGGCACCCGTCACATTGATGACGCCGACAAACTGCTTCCCGAAGTCGGCCGCGACAAAGTTGGCGGTGCGCGCGCGCGTGGCCACGCGGCCTACCAAGCTCTCCGCATTGCCGGGCAAGTCCTCCACGGCCACGGTCACCGTAATCACCTCGCCCGGCTCGGGCCGCTCCGTGAGGCTGCGCGTCCCGAGGAACAAACGCTCGCCGAGGCGCAAACGCGCGCACGGATGCAGCGCCTTAAGACTGTCAGCTTGCGCGCGCCCAACAGGTCATGACCTCACATGCCCCAGCATGCAATGCAGACGATCGACCCTACCCTATACCCCAAGTATGTGTATGATAGCTCGAAGTTGCTATCATGTGGTCAGCGCTCCCGTTGTTCAATCAATACAGAGCTGCATCGCCAAGGTTCAGCGTACAGGAGGCACGCATATAGGGATATACGGGCATGACGGGCGCCGCGTCGCGCACTAGTAGGTCAGCTCGGCGGAGGTGATGTCAGGCGTGAAGACGACCAGCGATGGGTAGAAGTTGATGCCTGCCGCAGCATAGAGCTGGCTAGGGTTTCACCATCCCCAAGCTGGCCATGTTGCGTGGCTGCGAGAGGATTTCACAGCGACAGCAGAGCATGCTGGCGCCGAACAATGTGCCAGGCGCCAGGACAGCAGCGTCGCAGGCGCGAGCGCATGGCGGGGCGCCCGAGCCGGCCCGCCCGCCAGATCAGACATATGTTGAGGCACCGATCCCCCATGGCGTGACACGACGGAAGCAGGCGTCACGCGCACTGGGCCAGCAGCCCAGGACGCGCCGCGACGCCGTCGGTGTGGCTGCAGTCACGGCGCCTGCTGCACACCCAGCAGCGCTGCCACAAGGTGCGCACCCGGCAGCTGCGCCCGCGGCCAGCGCCCGTCCTGGAAGCGCGGCGGCGCCGGCGGCGCGAACGCGGCCGGGCTGACCGCGCCCGCGCACGGCGCCGGCGCCGGCGCGGGGCCGCCCTGCGGCCACGCGCTCCGGTCGACGTCCGGCGCCAGGTCCTCGCCCAGGAAGTGGCGCAGCCCGCCGTAGTACGCCTGCAGGGCAGCGGCGGTCGGTGCGGCCGCGCAGCGTTCCCGAAGCAAGCGGTGCAGCCTGACACACACGGCTGTGTGCACAGGCGCGTGTGATAGCCAAGCAGCGTCGGCCGCACGACACTGTGCTGCACATCTGGCGCGGCTGGCCGAGTAAGCGCCACATGCAAGCGACTGCGCGGCTGGCGCGCGGGCACGCACTCGAAAGCAAAGGCCAGAAACAATATATGTGCCTGTCAGCTGCCAGCGGCTGCTTCCACCATCGCCGCCGTCTGGTGCGGCGCGGTTTGCTTGCGCTGCGAGCCCCGCGGCGCCAGCGCCCAGCCCGCCGACATGGAGAGTTAGGGTGGGAAGCGCGCCTGGGACATGCGGCCGTAGTAGTCCGGCAGGTTGGGGGTGGCGCAGCTGGAGAAGCCGCCAGTCAGCACGCCCACCTGGCGCGGCCCGGGGCGCCTGTTGCGGGGTGGGGCTAGGGTGGGGCTGGGGAACCCTAGCCGTACATTACGCTGATGACGGCAGGCGGCGGCGGGGCCAGCAGATGCCAGGGGAGCGCGCTGCCAGACAACTGTATGAGCCTGTTCGTCCAGAAACCGCCTACAGCCCTGTAATTAAATTGCCGGGCTCCAAAGGTCCAGACGGACCTCGATTCCGATATCATCACAACAACTGGGGCCTTCACCACTGTAGCAAGAGGTGTAGAGAGGCACCATGACCACCATATAGCAGGACGCTCTGCTGCCACAGCCCTGCAGCCATGCCCTGTGAGCATGGCACTCCACCGCATGCGGCTCGACAGGCGGCTGGGCTGCGGCCTTGTCGCACCACGCGCCGGGTCGCCACGTCAATCAGCGGCGAGCCGGAGCTGCCGCCCATCGTGGCGCCTGTTGTCCACAACACCTGCGCGCCTGGGCGCCTGAGCTGCAGGACACCCCGAAGCGCTCAAAGGGAGGCGCACACACGCCCGCTCAGGAGGCGCACACACGCCCGCTCTGCAACAGCGGCTCTGCGAGTGCGGCGCGTACGCGTGCGTGTGCGCAGAGCCTCTGCAAGGGCTGACAAGCGCGCATGCAGCAAGCTGCCAGCCTGTTCATTGGACCTCAATCATTCCATCTCGGCGTGCACTGCTCTGACGTCCACCCAGAGCAGCAGCGGCGCACCGCAAAGTGCGTCCGGTTGGTTGGCTGAACCTCGCCGAGCGGGAACGGCAGCGGAACAAACTCGTTTGTGATGTTCCTGCACGCAGCAGGAATCACGCATCACATGACCACATCTCACATAGCGTTGAGATGCCATCATGCAGCGCTGCTTGCCGCTCCAGGACAGACAAGCATGCACGGATGATGCAGGGCGAGCGTCTGTGCAATGCCTCGCTGGGTCGAAGGTAGAGCCTTGGAACAGAGGCGCGTAGAAAAAAAATATTCAGAAACAGAAGACATGCTCCATCTTTCAGTCCTCGAAGGATCGATAGCTCTGGGGCCGCCCGCGCACTGCGTGTAGGAGATGGAGCGCGGGGCGCCGTGCGGGTAATGGATGCCGACGGCGGCGGCCGGCGGCGCGTCGCTGGCCGCGTCCCAGCCGAGCCGGTAGGGCTGAAACAAGGAGGGTATGGCCGCGCTCAGCTCCAGCAGCAGCACGTCCACGTCCGGGTTGAAGAAGCGCAGCTTCACGCCCTGCGCGCCGGGCGCCCGCGCGGCGTCTGCATAGGGTAGATTTAGGGTTTAGGGTTCAGGGCCAGCGCTGGACTCACATTGAAAGTCCAAGCGCGGGCCCAAGGGTGGCCGGCGGCCCGCTGGCAGAGAGCTCGGGGGGAGAAGGCGGCACCTGCAGCACGTGGCGCAGCGGCGGCGCGTCGGCGCTGCCGCACGGCGCCTCGTAGTTGAAGATGACCAGCCAGAAGTGGAAGTCCTGCAGCACCGACTTGTCTGCGCGCCCGCGGTCGCACCCTGATCAGTAAACTCACTTGAGAAGGCCAGCCAATGGCGGAGGTCCTGCAGCACAGACTTGTTGGGCGCCTGCACAGACACGTGTGGGCGCTTGACTTGTCTGGGCGCCAGAATTGAAAACCTGTCCATTCAGGAATCCTAGCACACACGTTCATGCGACATCCGCTACATGAAAGGCCCGATAGGGGATCACATACAGTTCGTGGGCAGCCGTGGGCAAGGCAAAAGCAAGCACAATTTTCAACAATCTGCCATTGAACTTTTGTGAGGAAAGAAAGCGTGTGCGTTCCCACCTGTGTAGCAGTGGCCGGATGTCAGCAGGAAGTTGCCACTGCCCGGGGCATTGATGATGGTGCCTGCAAGCAGCACGTATGAGCATTGAGATAACAACAGCCACAGGCCCAGCGCGGCGCTGGCTTAGGGACGGAAAATATTCCGAACTTTTTGAAATGAGCAGAAAGCAGCAACTCTCGTGCAATCTTATAAACATTGCAGTGGCAGCAGCGTCAAGCAGTCTGGAGCAGCTGCGCTCTGCTTTCCCGCATGCATGAGCCAGGCGCGGCAGAGAGCCAGAGCGCTCGCGCTGCACACGCCCATGGCGCAGCCGCGCGTGCACACACACCGCTGCCAACCCGGGACGCGCTGCCAGGCACAACCTGCTATTGGAAATCCACAGAATGGGGTTAGGGTTAGAGTTGGCAAAGGCCTAGGGTCGCCAAAAGGCATGCGCACCCGAGCACAGGCCCATGGCGCGCGCGGAGAGCGAGACGGCGTACACATCCACAACGGCGGCCGCCTCGCGCGCGTACGCCGGCTCGCATGCCGTGCTGGGCGTGCACGCGGCAACCGCGGAGGCGCGCTGCTGCAGCACGCCGACGTTGAAGCGCGTGCCGACCATCGCGCCGTTGCCGCCCGCGGCGACGGCGCGTTCTGCAGAGCCCTGGGCTCCTGCGCCGCCCGGCGGCTGCGCCAGGCCCTGCGCCGCCCCGGTCAGGCGCGCCTGCCCCAGGCCGCCGCCGGTCGCAGGCGAACTTGCCGCCGCCCCCGCACCTGCGCCCGCCGCAGGCCCGGGTGCCCCTGCGCCGGGCCCTAACGCGCCGCCCGGCGCGCCGGCGGCGCCTGCGGCTGCCCGCTGCGCCGCCGCGCGCGCCGTGAGCTCCGCCACGAGCGGCGCGGGCGCGGGCGCGGCGGCCGCGTCGCCCGCGCCCGGCGCCGCGGCGGCGGCGGCGGCAGCGGCGGCAGCAACGGGCCGGTCGGAAACCCTAGCCAGAGAACCCTCTAGGCTCCCGGGCAGCGTGCCCAGCCGCGCGCCGCCCCGGCCTTCGCCAGCCGCCGCGTCCGCGAGCGAGCGGTCGGCGTCCGGCTGGCGCGTGGCGGCCTCGCCGCCCGGCAGCGCGACGCCGGGCTTGACGGACGCGAACCCTGCCGCCGAGGGGCCGGGCTCCGGCGCCGGCGCGCCGCCCGCGCCCGGCGCGGCCGCCGCGAGCGCGGCCGCCGCCTGCCCCGGCAGCGGCGCCTGCGCCGCCAGCTGCCCCGGCGGCGGGGCTGGGCCGGCCGCTGCGGCCGGCCCCGCGGCGAGCCCCGGCGCCTCGCCCCCCACAGCGCCCCTCCGATTCAAGCCCCCTGCCGCCAAGCCATCGGGCGCCGCGGCCTGGACCGCAGACGCGCCCGCCACAGGGGAATCGGCGCCGGTCGCTGGCACCGAGGGCGCTGCATGCAGGCAGCGGCGCGCGCGTCGGCGGCGGCGGCCGCCGCCCGCCGCGTCAGCGCCCGCGCCCGCATACAGATCCAGCCCCTGCGCGCAAGCGCGTCTGCTCGGCCGGTCCCATGGACGGGCCATCCTGCGGACTCAGGCGGCAGCCGCAGGCTGGGGAGCCCGCCTGGCTTCTGCCTGCGCTTCACAGCAGGCGGCACTAGGCGACGCTGCGCGGCGGCAAACACGCCTGGAGCGGGCCTGCATGCCTGCACAGCAGTGTGATGTGCTGCAACTTGATTGCGCAGGAACAGGCGGGGAGGGCCGGGGCCAGAGCGTGGGGTGGCATGGGAGGAGCACGGTCGTGGGGAACAAGCGGGATGGGGAGCGGGCGTCGGGGCGGCATCCGCACCTGCATGACGGTGGCCAGGCGCAGCACGGGCGCGGCCGCGGGCTGCCCCGGGCCGCCCGGCTGCGCATACTCCAGCTGCACGGTGTCGCCTGGCGTGCAAGGCGCGTGCTGTCAGCCCGCACGGCATCTCGGCATTATCACTAATTTTATTGCTTTATTATACATCACCTACAAGCGAGCTGGACGCGGCACGCTGACCCTGCACGCAGCGGCCCTCTAGCAGCACACGCGCCGCTTGCTCGCCACTTTTCTGAGGTTCTGCGCACCGTCGATGGGCACGGTGGTGAGCACGCGCGTGGCCAGGTCCGCGTAGCGCTGGCAGGCCGCGGTGGCGCAGGCGGCCCCGCTGCGGTCCGCCCCGGGCCGGTACACGAACAGCGCCGCGCCCGGCGGCAGGTAGGCGTCGCTGCGCGCGCGGGGCGAAAGACAGTCGGCATGGGTCGCTGGCTGCCCTAGCCCGTGCCCTGGACATGGCATTAGCATGTCCTGGCACGCAAGCAGCGCCACCGCCCGACGGCGGGACAGCACGGTGGGCAGCAGGATAGCACGCTGGGCGGCAGGGTAGCACGGTGGGACACCGTCGACACCATGGTGCCGGCGGCGCGCCTGAACAGCAGGCTCTGCGACTCGGCGCCGGGCGAGGTGACGGCCAGCCGCCACAGGTGGCCCCTGCCGGGCAGCGGCGACCAGGCCCCCGCCCCCACTATGTCCCGCTCCACAAAGCCCTGCGCGCCAGGGCCGCACGGTCCCCGGCCTGGTTTGCGGAGCGGCGGCGGCCTGCCGCCGCGCGCGCCACCAGCACCGCCGAAGCTGCGAAGAGACGCGGACGGACCGCCCCGGCTGGGCGCCCCGTCTCATACAAGCACCCTCCATCTCGCGCAACGCCCTCCCCCAAGCCACGCGGTAACAATAGACCTTTGCAGGTGCGGCGCAAGAGCAGGTGGGCGCTCACGTGCGTCTGCACAGGGCTGCACGTATCACAGAAGGTGGCCCGCAGACTGCCGCAGCGCAACGCCGGGCGCCCGCCTGCTTGCCGTACGTCGCGGCAGCGGGCCAGGTCAGACGAAGCACCTAAGAGCGCTCGGGGGGGTGCACCTCAGGCGCGAACGCGCGCACGGCGCGCAGGTGCGGCTGTGGCCCGTCGAGGCTGGAGCCGTTGGGCGGCCGCGCGGCGCTGGCCAGCGGCACAGTCACCGCCGGCGGCGGGACGAGCCCGCCCGCGGGCAGGCTCCAGGACAGCGGTAGCGCCGGCCCCTCCGTGGCCGCGCACGCCCCTGCCGGCACACGAGTTGTGGCAGCACGCACGGCGCATATGCTCGCCACCAGCCCTGACCGCGTGCACACAACGCCGGAGCGGGTGCTCACGCCGGCTTGAGAGCGTGCAGAGCCGCTGGACAGCACAGGTCCTTAACAGTGCAACGCTTGGCGCGTACCGAGCGCGCATGCGGCCAGCGTCAGCAGGCCTATCATGGATGTGTGTCTGCGCCGCATCTCAGGCCTCACTGCGCCCCGAATCGCTTCGACGCGTCTGCCATCTGCCGCGGCGCGAGCTTGGAGCGCCCACGCTTGCGCAGCATCTCCAAAAGCCGTGCGCGAGCGCCGCTTGCCTGGCTGCAGTGGGCGTCTTGTTGGCTCGTTCTAGCCATTTGGCTGCGGTAGTGGACGGCGACGTACACCGAAGCTCATCATCGGGACGTCTTGCCTAAGCGAGGGATTAGGAATTATGGTTTCAGGCCTGACCTGTTCCCGGGAATACAAACAAAGGAACATAGGAAGGCTGGCTGACCCAAGCGGATGGGGCCTGAAACGCCTAGAGTATGAGGCGGGCGTGGCGCCATGGAGACTAGACAGGCGAGAGGGCGTGCTCGCTGAAGCTGCGCTTCACGATGATCAAGTCAGCGCGCTCCCTGCCCGTAACACTGTCACTGCCGCCGCCCCCTCCTCCTCCCTCGGGCCTGACGCTGCAGCGCAGCAACAGCCTACGCCGGTTGAACAGCGGGTGCGCCCCTCCTCTGTCGCGCCGCATTCCTTGGAAAGTTCGTGCACAAGCTAGTGCTGCAGGTCTGCAGCAGCCAGCACGCCCGGTGCGCGTCTGTAACCTCTGGTGCGGTCTGCAGGATACACCGGCGGCCAAGGAGTCTGCTGTCGCGGGCGAGGTCATGGGTGCACATCGTTGCGATCGCCGTCCTGTGCCTCTGCGCTTTTGGCGCTCTGTACTTTGAGGCACGGGTCGACCTGTCCCAGGTGAGCGCCTCTGCTCGCTGCAATGCAGGCAGTGTGGGCCCAGAGACCAGCTGTGCTCGCCGTCCTGCCCGCCTGCGGCTCAGGTGATCCAGCACCGCTCCTGCCTGAGCCGTGGTGCGACACTCCAGCACACGCCGGTGCAGTGCACCTGAGCGTGCACGTCCCTTGCACCAGCGTTGGGTACAGAAATCACTTCCGCGCCATTCGCACGGGGCACCGCTCCTTGCGGCTTTGCCGCTGCGCCAGCACAGGGGCCCTCGCGCCGCTGAACAGGCATTCCGGAGCAGAGCACGGCAGAGGCTCAGGCCGGCCGCGCGCGCGCAGGCGCGCCGCGACGCGCAGCCGCAGCAGTTCTCGCGCCACCGCGACCGCCCGCAGCAGCTGGGCGGCGTGCTGGTGGACGAGGGACCCGCGACGCTGCGCCCGGAGCCGGCGGCGCGCGGCGCGGTGCGCGACGCGGCGCGCGACAGCACGGAGCCGGTCGTGCTGGACGCCGGCCGGCGACCGGGCGCGCGGCGCGCGCGGCCGGCGCATTCGCGCGGTGCGCCGCTGCCCCGCGGCGCGAGTATAGTCCGCGCACATGTCGCACGCGGTGTAAGCCGAGCTGCCAGAGCCCTTTTTTTGGCTTGGACGGCAGGTTTTTGCCCGGCATGCCACACGCGGCCGGTGGCCCGCAGGAACCCTTACCCTAACCCTGCCGGGTTGCAGGCGGTGCAGTGGCGGCGTTCCAGGCAGCGGCCGAGCGCGCCGCCGAGCGCGCCGCCGCGGCAAAGAGCGGCGGCGGCGGCGTGGAGGAGGGTGGCGGCGGCGCCGCGGCGGCCGGCGCGGCCCAGGACGGCGCGGCCAAGGACGGCGCGCGCGCGGGGCAAGGCCGCGTGGCGTGCGGGCGCGGCGCACCGCCGGCCGAGCAGCGCCGCTTCTGCTGTAAAGGCGCGCCCGCCTGGCCCCGGCCTCCGACTCGCGTGCGCAGAACGCGGCGCCAAGTGCGACCAACACCAAGCCGGTCGGGCAGGGCTGCCTGCCGCTCACACTCTGCGCCTCCGCCCGGTGAGCGTTTAGGCGGCGCGCTAGGAGTGGTTCCGCACGCCACCATGCGCGCGCCCGCCCAGGCAAGCACTTGCCTCATGCCCCAAGCGCAAGCCCTGAGGCCGCGGCGGCGCGGCGCGCAGGCATGTTTTCCTGCGGCGGGCTGCTGGAGCCGAGCATCCCGTGCGACCGCGTCAACGACGACTTCTGCGACTGCGCCAACGGCAGCGACGAGCCCGGCACCGCGGCGTGCTCGGCGCAGGCGCGCCGCCGCCCCCCCGCGCTGCTGCCCCGCGCACTACGTCCCGCCCCCACCGCCGCACCCTGTCACCAGGCGGCTCGGCCGCGCGCATGCACCGCCCGCGCGGCGCCCGCTGCGCCCGAGCGCCTGCGCTGGGCCCCGGAAGGCGCGGGCGGTGGGCGGAACGGCTCTCACTGCCCGCGCGCGCGCCGGCTGCGCTCTCCCCAAGCCCTCCCGGTTGCCCCGTGCGCGCCATCGCATGCGCGCGGCGGCCTCGCCGCCGAGCAGCGCCCACGCGCGCGCCGCGGCGCAGGGTGCGCACTTCCAGTGCGCGGACGGGCGCCGCATGTCCACCGCGTTCGTGGACGACGGCATCCGCGACTGCAAGGGCGGCGAGGACGAGCGCGCGTCCACCCTGGGCGCGGCGAGCTAGCGGGCCGAAGCACTCTCGCGCAGCGCGCGCCCGCCCATGCCAGGGCGGCGGGACGAGCGCGCGTCCGCCCAGGGCGTGCGGGATGTGCAGCGCTTCAGCGGGGTTCATGGCGCAGGCGTGCAAGCGGAGGTAGGGCTGTCTCACGCACCGCCTGGCGCATGCTGGAGGCATGGGACCAGAGTCGCGCCAGGTGGACTCGCCCAGGGCAGCGAGCAAATGTGCGAGTGTGCATGCCAGTATGGATTGACTGAGCGGGCTTGGGAGCTTTGGGCCACAGGCTCGCTTGGCTGCTTCGCGGCCCGCCGCGTGCAGCGTGGCAGCGCACGGCATGGGTGTGCCCCGCAGCGCTGCAGCGCTGCCGCTGCTGCTGCCTAGCTACCACCCTCCCCTCCTCGACACGTGTCGGGGATGACCATATTCTGCTTGTCCACTGTGCTTCTGCTGGAGTGCGCTTGCTGGCGCATGACCCAGCTGCCCGGCCCTTGCATGAGCCGGGCAGGCCTCTTTCCTTGCAGGGCGTGTCCTGCGGCGCGAGACGTCTGCAGGGCCTGCTGCCCGACTGCCAGCCAGTGAGCTCTGTTCTGTTGGCAGTGATGGTCTGGTCATGCGCAGGCCCCTGTGTCACCAGAATGCCGCAGACGTCAGGTTCCTTTAGACTAAAACGCAGCCGCCGGGCCATGGCTTGTTAAGTGCATGCGCATTGCCGTCTGTTTCAGCACAAACAAAACTAAGAAGGTTTTGCAAATGCTGGACAACAGCCCTTCTTTGGCACGCGTGTTCAACACATACTGCCAAAAGTTCCTCACCCCCCCAATGCTCCTTTCTCTCTATAAAATAGGGCAGGGCGCTCCTGCATGTGCAGCCCTCTGGATACGCTGACGCGACTCGGGCCCTACACGGACTGCGCAGGGACAAGGCCGGATTCGCATTAGACAATGACGCTACGGAGCACACGCTAGGAAACAAGCACAAAGAAAACCACCCGGGTCGCGTCATCGGCCGGCCGCACGCATGCACATCTGCCGCTCCCACACCGCCACGCGCGGCGGGAGCGCAGGCGTCATACGCGCGCGCGCGCGGCGGCCCGCCTCTGCCAGCCGCGGGAGACACGCCATAGGCCACGGCAGCCGCGTGCGACAGCCGCAGCCTGCTCACACGAAACCCTACACAGAAACCTGCGCCCTGCTCAGTCTGGCCGGTCGAGCGGGTCGCTGCGCGCATCGACCAACGGGTCCAGCGCGCGCGGGCGCAGCGACGAGACGCGCTGGCGGCCCGGCCGCGCGGCCGCGGCCGGTGCCTCGGCGCTGCCCGCATCCTCCTGCGCGGGGCGACCCCGAGTCTTTAACTCCACTGTGCCGCCATGCCGTGCTTGCTTCTCGGTCTGACTCGGTCCACCCCAGCGAGGTGTTACGGCGGCAACGGCGCAACCGCGCCCAGGAGTTAGCACGCTTGCGTGAAGTGGCCAGGATGCTGACCCCGATTGCACGAGGGCGATTCACTGACGCCGCATCAGCAGCCCATTCAGCCACAGCGCCGGGTCACCGCGGTAAGAGGACGGCACTAGCTACGCCTGTGGGTCGCAAGGCGCCCCAGCAGGCAGCAGGCAGCGAGCAGCTGCTATGGCAGCAGAAAAAGGGTAGAATCAGGGCGGCACCTGCGGCTGCCAGCCGGCGCGGCGTCGCCCAAGCCGGCAGCGCTCCAAGAGCGCATCCATCAGCGGCCGCTGGCGGCGCCGCGCAAGCGCCAGGCCCGCGCCCGCCAGCAGCAGCGCGGCGAGCGCAGCGCCGCCGATGGCGGGCCACGCGCGCGCGAGCGCGTTCGCCGCGCCGCCGGGCGGGCGCGACTCAGTGCGCAGCGGCGGCCGGTCGGGCTCTGCCGTCACGTCCAGCGCCTGCGCCGGGGCCGCGACAGGGTTGGCGGCCCTCGATTGCAAGGGCTTTCGGAGGGCGGGGCCGGCGAGCGCTGCTGGGCGGCGCGGCCGCCTCGGCGTGCGGTCTCGCAACGACGCCAGGACAGAGCAATAACCACACTTTAGAGGTGGGACAATGTCATTCAGCACAAGGCTTGACACGCCCCTGCATCCCTCCCACAGCAGCGGCGCCACCGCCGGCAGCGTCAGGGCGCGCGCGCCGCCCCGACGAGCAGACAGCTGCGCGCGGGGCGCCTTGGTGGTGCGCCCCAAGAAGCGGTCGGGGCTGGCGGCCAGCATGGCGATCGGGTCGTCCGCGTTCAGGCTGGCGACCTCCCGGGCGGCAGTGCCCTGACCCTACCCAAACCCCAGCAAGCAGGCAGCCGCTCGCCTTGGTGGTGCGCCCGAAGAAGCGGTCGGGGTTGGCGGCCAGCATGGCGATCGGGTCGTCAGCGTTCAGGCTGGCCACCTCCAGCGCGGCGTTGATGTCGTCCGCGCTCGCGCCCGGCGGCACGTCCACGCCCAACGTCGCCGTCACGTTCACGTACAGCATGCGGCGCGCTACCTGCGCCCGGCGGCACGGCCGGGGTCAGGCGAGCCGGGGGGCAGAGCAGCTCTGACACGGGCTCTCAAGCGGCTTCAAAATCTCCTTGACACGTAGTGGCGGCCCGCATGTGTCACGCCGGTGCGCTGGCGAGGGCACAGATTCAAAGATGCGGGGATTGGAGTAGCTAGCCTGGGTGCCGCCGGTGAGCTCACAAGGGCAAAACTTAGTTTTGGGAGGGGAGTCAGGGCGGCGCGCCTGGGTGACGCCGGTGACCTTGACGTCGCCGACGGAAATGTTGAACGCCTGCGCCGTGTCCGCGCGCACCAGGCGTTCCAGGATCGCGCGGCTCGACGCGTTCACGCCGACCTGCCGCGCTCACGAGGGCTCATGCCCTGAACCCTAGACCGACCCACATCGCGCACCCCGCAGGCAGCAGGATGCGCGCACGCACGGCTCCGCCGCAGCTGGGAGCGATTGAGGCCCGCGGGCGTGGACCGCATCTGCGAGCTCCGCAGCGCTGGCTAAGCGTTGGGCGCAAGCAGGCCGGGCGCCGGGCCCACCCCGGCGCGGCCGCGGGCGCGCCTTGGGCGCGATGTCGGCGAGCGAGGTGCCGTTCAGGAAGACTCCGAAGGAGACGATGACCGCGTAGCGCGTGGTCAGGTTGGTGCCCGGCCGCACCGGCACGCCGCACGCGTCGCTGCCGTCCTCCGCATTGGTTGCATTTTCGGGGCACATCAGGCACAGGCGCGCGCCCTGCGCGCGCGCGCCTTATAGGGTTATGGTGAGGGTAAGATATATGCGCGCACGGTGTATGTTTTCGCGCACGCCCGGCCCTGCAGTTCCCATTCTGCAGGGCGGGCGAACGATCCCAAGCGGCACACGCCGCGCGCGCATGCGCCCCTGGTGTGCGCCGCGCCCTGCAGCGAGCCTCGCAAAGGCGGCCAGCCGCTGCCGGCGCCAGCGAGAGCACGCGGGCGGGCGGCGCCGGGCGCGCGCCAGGCTGAGCAGCAGCCCGGCGCGCGCGGGCAGGCGCGCGGCGCCGGCCTCGCCCCAGCCAGCGTGCGGGGCGGCGCGGGGCGAGGCACGGGGCGGGGCGCGGGGCTGTGCGCGGGCGCGCGCACCGCGCGCGGCGCGTGCGTGCCGATGATGCAGTGCGCGCAGTGCGTGGAGCCCCATGAGTTGGCGTAGGTCCCCGTGGGGCAGGCGGCGCAGGCCGGCGCGCGGCGCGTGGCCGCGAACGTGCCCGGCGCGCACATGCGGCAGTCAGCCGCGTCCACGCCGCCGCTCGCCCAGCCGGCGGGGCAGGCCACGCAGGCGGGCGCGCGCCCGGGCGGCCGCGGCCAGCCTGCGGCGCGCGGCGCGCGGGCCGTCAGCGGCCTCAGCGCGCGCTGGCGCCGGCAACAGGCGGCAGGCTAAACTTAGGTGAACCGACGCTGAGGGCCTCTCAGGCACTCTGAGCTCTTGAGCAGTACACTCGTGTATATACTCATACTCACTTGTTGGCCAGGCACATGCGTCATCGCACACGAGCTCTCCAGACCCTCCCTGCACCGCCTCCTACCACCACCCGCGCGTCCCCCAGCCTGCAGGGCACCGCCGCTGCGCCGCAGCCGTGCTCGCACCCTGCGGCAGCGCCTCGGGCGCCGCGGCGGCCGCCGCCGCCAGCGCGGCCGCCGCCTCGCCCTCTGCGGCCGTGGCGCGCGCGCCGGCGCCCGCGTACTGCAGCCCGCCCGCCGCCGCGGCCGTGCCGTTGGCGCCGGCGGCGGCGCCGTCAGCGTCCCCGCGCGCGCCCGGCCAGCCGCCCGCCGCCTCGCCGGCTGCGGGCGCGCCCGCGTCGGGCGCGCCGGCGTCGGCGCCGAGCCCCGCGCCCGGGTACGCGCTCCACCCCGGCCAGCCCGGCGCGGGCGCGGGCGATGCGCCGGGCGGGCGCGCGGGCGCGGGCGCGCGGCTGATGACGACGTAGTAGCGCAGCGACGTCACGCCGTCCTCGGCCACGACAACGAGGGGCACCGTGGTCGGCTGCCCTGGCACCAGGCCCAGCACCAGCGCGACCGGCAGGAAGTCGGTGTGCTGCCTGCGCGGGCGGCCCCGGGTTTGTAGCTACAGCACCCTGCTCATCTCCCACCAGACTTAGTCACACTACAGCAACACCCTGATGAGCGACTCCGCAGCGCCGTCATCATACCGCCCCAGCATGAACCTCGCCATTCGCCTTCACACGCCGACCTGGCGACGAGCACTTTGACTGGAATTCAGCAATGGACAGGCGCGCTCGAGCGTGGAGCCGCAGGGAGCAGCAGCAGCTGCGGCGCGCCTGGCGGGCGTGAGCGCAGTTGTGTCCTCCACCTGGTCGGCGCCCACGTCGCCGCCCTGGCTCAGCACCTGGCCGCCGGCCTCCACGCGCAGGCCCGGGATGCCCGGGAACGCGAGCCGCGGGTGCAGCGCGACCCACTCCACGCCGTGGCTCACGTTCAGCCACATGGGCGCGTCCGGCGCGCAGCGCGGCGCCGCCGCCGCGCCGCCGCCGCCGCCGCCGCCAGGCGCGGCGGCGGCCGGCGCGGCGGCGGGCGCCAGCACGGGCCGCGGGGCGTCGCTGCAGACGCGGTACGTGCGCCGGCCGGCGGTGACGTTGACCTCGGCCACGGTCGCGTGCGCCGGGTCCGCGAGCCGCACGACCGACAGCGAGTACGTGTCTGTCGCGGCGCGCAGCACCGCCACCGCCGCGCGCTGCGCGGCCGGCGCGGCCGGCGCGCCGGCGGCCGGCGCCGCGCCAAGCGCGCCATCGCCGGCGGCGCCGTCGCCGCCGCCGCCGCCGCCCGCGGCAGCGGCGCCCGTGAGCGCCGGGGCGTCAACGGAAAGGCCAGCGTCGGTGGCGGGACTCGCAGAGACGCTCGCGGCGCTAGCTACGCCGTCCGCCCAGTCCGGAGGGAACGCTGGGCCGGGCGCTGGGGCGGGCACGGGCGCGGCTGCGCGCGAAAGCTGCGACGCCACAAAGCCCTGCGCAGCGCACAGGATATTAGACGCCTTACCTTGTCATAGGGCCCAAGCCTCTAGCCCTAAGCCGCCTCGTTGTTCCAGAGTTCGCCACACAGAAAAAATGTCACAGTGCGCCTGACCGGCGCGCTTCAGGTTGGGCCCCCAGACCGGCAGCAGCGCTGCAACCCCTCCGGTGCTCGCCCCTCCATGCCCCGCTCAGACCGGCCCAGCCCGGCAGCGCTGCAGCAGGCGCGGGCGGGGCGCGCTCAGGATAGGGGTTGGGGTAGGGTTAGCCCTGCAGAGGCGGGGCGACCTGCGCGGCGGCGTCGGGCGCGGTGACCATAATCGTGAACTGGTTCTGCCCGGGGGCCAGCGCGAGCGGCCAGGCGCCCTCCGCGCACGCGTCGGCCAGCGCCGCGCCGCCGCCGCGCGCATGCATCGCCGCCACGCCCGCCTGCGCAGCGGCCGCGCCCGCCGGCGCCGGCGCCGCCTGGCCGCTGCGCCCGCCACCATGGCTGCCGCTGGCGGCCGGCGCCATCGCCGGGAACTCAGCCGCACTGGTGGCGGCGGCCGTAGACGCGGCCGCCGCGCCCACCAGCGCGGCGTAGCTATGCGCGGGGCCGCCCAGCGCCGCAGCCGTCCCTGGCCCCGGCGCTGCGCCTGCCGCACCCGCGCCCCCAACCGCCGCCACCCCATAGCTATGCGCGCGGCCGCCCAGCACCGCGCCGTCCCAAGACCCCGCCCCCGTCCCGGCCCCCGGCCACGCCCCGTGCCGGTGCAGGGCGGCCCCGCCCGCGGGCAGCCCGGCCACGCCCGCCCCGCCGCTTGCGGCCTGGCCGGCGCGCCGCGCCCCAGCCCCGGCGCTTGGCAGCGCGCCAGGCGCACTGGCGAGCAGGGCGCGCCGGCGGTTGCGGATGCTGCTGAGCTGCACGCCCCCGGGCACCTCGCGCCCGAGCGGCGCGCCCCCTGGGCCAAACACCTCCACCAACGCGCCGCCTGCAACCCAGCCGCGGCATCTCACATCTCTGCTGGCTCGACCAGGCGGCGCAGGGCCACAAAGCAACGCATGGCTGAAGGCAGGCCTGCCCGGCACGCCGTGGCAGGCTGCAGACGTCGCCTTGCGGCGCAAACGCGCCCCGGCCAGGGCTACTGAGTCACCCACACAATGCAAGTTCTAGCGCAAAACAGGCCGCGCGCGGGGCAGACTGAGCGCGCCAGGGCCGAGCTGTGCCCGCCTGTTTGTATCAAGTGGCCGACATGCATGCGCAGCATGCATATGAGTATTGCGCCGCAAGCCTGCATGCTGCATCGGCGAGAGTCGGGCGCGGTGCAGCCGCGCAGGAGGGGGCGGCGCGCACTCTGCATGGGGCGCAGGCAGAGCCGCGCGGCGGCCAGGCCTGGAGGCACGGCCGTGCCATACTCCGAGACGTTCGGCTCAAAGGCCGTGGACAGGTCGAACAGCGCGCCGCCGCCGCCCTGCGCGCGCTCCCGAGCGCCGCTCAGCGACGAGGGTGTGGAGAGGGGGCGACGCACTTGCTGGCCACCGCTCTCTCGCATTGCCTGGAGACCCAGGCAAGCACAGTGTGGCGAGCGTGCTTGACCTTCAGCCAGCACGAGTCCAGAGGCGCGTCCTGACAAGGGGAGTCCGCAACAGGCAGCGCCGGCAGGCTGCTCACAGAGCGCGCAGCGTTTTGCCAGCGTACTACCAGACAGAGGACACCCTGACTCTGAACCCTGTAACGCCGAAGCCGCACCTGCACGGCGATGACAGCCAGCCGCGCATCCTGGCCCGCCGGCATCGCCTGCACAGCCGCCGCGGGCGCGCGCGCCGGCGCGTCGCTGTGCCTGCAAGGCCGCCATGCGTTGTGAATCTATCAGCGGTACCCGGCCACCCGCTGCAAGCACACCGTGCCGCTGCCCCTCTGCTCTGGCAGATATGTCTACTCATACTAGGCCAAGAAGGCCGCTCCCGGCCCGTCTCTGCACGCTCAGCATACGCCCTGGATAATGCCCACAGCAGGCAGCAAACCTCTGACACCCAAGGACAGCCCTTACATGCTCTGCAGGCTAGAATGAAACAACAGCAGGCCTGGGCCGGGCAATGGCATGTGCCGGGCTGACGCAGCACGGACACAAACACACACACGCAGAGCGCTTAAGACAAGCGCGTTGCACGACGCAGCTGCTCGGCGCCACACAACCTTTGTCTAACAGCTGCAACGCAATTGGCGGCCCCCCTGCGCACCGGTAGGTGCCCGGCGGGCACTGCCCGGGCCGGACACCAAACAGGTGCAGCGCGGTGGCGTTGCCGGCGGACGAGTTGTCAACGGCGGCGTTCCACACCGCATGCAGCTGCACTGCCAGGTGCAGCTCCGCCTCTGGCGCGACGGCCGTCCAGTTCACCTGGCGCGCGCAGGCAGCAGACTTCTGTGCACCGATCTCAAACTTATTTCTGTTCGCCTACTGACGCGCACATGCAAGACCCACACAGCTAATAACCGGCCCAAAAACCAGGCAAAATGCTCAATGCAAGCTGAGATTCGAGAAAGGCACCCTGCTGAAAGAAGAGCAGTCTCTTCTTGCAGCCATGCGCCTGCGGGGTGCGTGATGCGCACAGGCGCACTGGGCACCCTGGTCATGCAAATGCCGTGCGCCACGTCGTGTCCTTTCAGTGCAGGGAAGCAGGACGTTGTACGCTTAGTGATACATGCAGCGGGAGAAGGCATCGAGCGGCGCGCGTGCCGGCAGAGTGAGGTTGAGCGCTGTCCCCTCCTCCTCACGCCACGTCAGCATGCCGGAGAGGGCGGCCGGAGCGATGAACGCGCTCGCTGCGGTGCCCGCCTGCGAGACCACGGCGTAGCGCACGGCAGCCGGCATCCGCAGCGCCGCAGGGGCGACGCTGAAGGAAACATTGGCCGCGTCGCCAACGTACGCCACCTGTCGCCCCAATGCCGGCCGCCTGATGCTGCCTGTTCTGCTGCATAAGCAGCGCTACCGCACTGCATATTATCACATTGCTGTCTGCACAGTGCTATACCTAGCGCAATACCATCCGACCATGATTGTATGGCATAGCCACAGTCCCAGGAATTTACAGACAAATGTCTCGCTTGTGTAAATAGAGGGCAGCGCGAGGGCTTGGCAGGTAATCACGCAGTGCTGACATGGAGACAGAGTGTTATGGAGCTGGTGATATGCTTGATGCAACCTGGAGCAGGCTGCGCCCAGCTACGCTAGACCTGCGCATGTGACTCTCAAAGGCGGTCTTACCAGGAATGGTTGTAGCACTCCTATTAATATGCTGCTCGCGGCGCTAGCAGCGGGGATGGCGCTGGCATCCCGAGCACGCGCCTGGTTGGGCCGCACGGAAAAGCCGGCCACCAGGTCCGCCGCCGGGCGCGCGGTGGCGGCGGACGACACGCGCTGCGCATCCACATCCGCATTCGTCGCGTTGACCACCGTCGCCACGAGCGCGCCGTCCGCCAGCGCGCCCCCGCCGCCCGTGACATCCACCGTGAATTCCCGCACGCCGGCCTCGCCCGGCGCCCAGGTCAGCACCGCGCCGGCCGGCGCAAACGCCAGCGCGCCGGCCGCGCGCTCGGCGCCGGCGTGCGGCGCGTCTGCAGGACCCGGGCCCGGGCCCGGCGCGCCGGGGCGCCGGACCGCCAGCGCGAAGCCCGCGCTGACGGGCAGCGTGCTCGCGCCGGACAGCGATGCGGCAAATGTGATGCGCTGCGCCGCGGCGCCGCCGTCGGCCCGCACGTGCGGCGCCGCCATCGCAATTGACGGGCCCGTCAGGTTGAGCGCCTGCCCCACAACGCCACGCAGCGGGGCTCAGCGGCTGGCGGCGCGCGCCGCGCCGCGCCCGCGCCCGCATGACGGGACGCGCGGCGCCCGCGGAGCGGCGTGCTGCCGAGCGCAGGTGCGCTTGCGCGGCCAGCTCAGAGCAGAATGATCAACGCTTGTTTGATTGTCGTGTTCGTTTGTTTTGGCACGGACAGCACGCACAGACACGCGGGCACACAGACCACCCGATCTGTCATCGCTGACCAGCAAGGCGCGCTTCGCCCTGAACATGGCGGGCTTCGGGCGCCGCGCGCGCACCACGCGCGCGCGCGGCGGCGCGGCAAACCGCCGCCCGTCCAGCGACACGGCGACCGGGAAGAGCCCGGCGCGCAGCGGCGCGGCGCGCGCGGGCGTGGCCGCCAGCAGCGCGCGGCGGTCGGCCGTCAGGTTGGCTGCGAGCAGCAGGTCGCCGCCCGCCGCGCCCGCGCCCGCCAGCCGCACCACCGGCGCCAGCTCCGCGGCCTGGCCACATCAGACGCGGCCACCATCACACTTTGTTTGGGGTTTAACCCTAAACCCTAGCCTCATCTGTGAAACCTACTAAGTTTAACTGTGTGCGTACACCCCGCTTCCGCGCGGCATCAGCGGCCGCGCAGCATGCCAGGCCGCGCTCGCGGGCGCTGGGCAGAGGGCGGCGCTGCGGGCCAGCAGGAGGAAACGCCGGGGCAGGCGCGCCCGGCAGCGCAGGCCTCTGCAAGCAGCGGCCTGCACCACAGCGGCCTGCACCGCAGCCGCCCCGGGCGGCCGCGCCTGCTGCAGCGACAGCGCCTGCAGGCCGGCCTCCAGCTCCACGGTCAGCGCGAAGCTGCCGTAGCGCGGCCCGTGCGATGGGCGCACGCGCAGCGGCTGCGGCGCGCGGTAGTAGTGGAACCGCAAGCGCGCCTCGCACCCGCCCGCCAGCACCGCCAGCGCGACGACCGCGTCTGCCGGGGTTTCAGACACCCCTCAGCGCCGCCGCCGACCGCCGGCCCGCGCATGCAGGCGGCGCCGGCGCTGCGGCCTCTGCGCGGGCGCCGGCGCCCCGCCGGGCCCGCCCCGCCTGTCGGGCGCGCGGGGCGCCGCTGGTGGCGACCTGCGCTCTCCCTGTGCGCCCGCGGCCGGCGGCGGCCCGCGCAGCGCAGCAGCAGGCGCTGGCGGCGCCGGCGCGCACGGGCTCGCCCAGAGTGCACGCTGCTTAGAACTCATGCAGGCTCACCGCTCAACGGGAGCCCATGAAAAGTGCAGCGCAGCGCGCACGCGCTCAGAGGCCGCTCCGCAAAGCTGCGCCTGCCGTGCAGCTAGCCTGCGCGGCCCCGACCCCCGCATGACGCGGCCCTGACCCTTTGCAGGGCCTGCAGGGGGCGCGCACCGCTGCGGTCCAGCGGCCATGCGGGCGCGACGCAGGTCGCGCCGCCTGCGCCGGTCACCGCGGCGCGCACCGCCAGGCTCAGCGAGCCGTTGGTGAACACGCACTCCAGCGGCTCCGCCAGGTGCTCGCCCTGCGCTCCGCCGGCGCCGCGCCTAAACAGGCCGCTCGCCCATCCGTGGGACACTGCACCGCGCCCGTCCCCTGTGCGCGCCGCCGACGCGCCAGGTGCTCGCCCAACGCGCCGCCACTCATGCATGGGGCCCAGGCGCTGTGCACAAGGTGCCGCTTTGAGACACACTGTGGGTGAGCAGCCGCGCAGGCGTGGGGACGGCGGCGCGCCTGGAGAGCGACCTCGGTGCCGCCGCTGGCGGGGCCCAGGCTGGGCGAGGCGGAGCGCACGGCCACGCGCCGCACGGCGGCCTGGGGCAGCACCAGCAGCGCCGCGCCTGCCGCCGCGCCCGCCGCGCTCGGTCAGGGCCCCAGCGCATGCTCAGCTGGGCTCGCTGCAGCGGAGTTTCCGGCCGTGCTTGCCGCCGCCGGCAGGCCGCCCAGGCTCCGACACATGCGCCGGGCCGCCCGCAGCACCTGCCCCGGCACGGCGCCGCTTCCGGACGCAGCGCCGGCCGCAGTACTGCGGCCACACAGGCGCTGCCAACGCACTCCCTGCTGCCAGCGATACGTCTGGCAGCAGCTCCTCTTGGCCCCCTTTTGATGGCCTAATCAGGCGCGCCTCGCCCCGTGCCGCCGCGCTCAGCCAGCAGCGCCGGCGCGACCTCCTCCAGCCCGGCCGGCAGCTCGCACGTCACCACAGCCTCCAGCGCCTGCGCCTGCTGCCGGCCCTCCCAGTACACCTGCGCGGCGCAGCCGCGCGGACCTCTGTGCTCTCCTGACGGTGCCTGCCAGCACTATCTTTCAGGTGCACGCACTGCAGGCAAGCAGCGACTGGCACACGCACAACGAGCGGCAGCGACACACTAAAGACAGGGCCGGACGTGCAGGGCGAGGCAAGTGCAGGGCGAAGCACCTTGGAGCGCAGCGTCGCCGGCGACCCCGGCGCCGCACGCACAGCCTGCACGAGCTCCGCGCGCGCCTTGCTGCCGCTCGCCGGCAACGCCGAGTCCACGTCCTGCGCGCAGGCGCGCAGCAGGGGAGCTCAAACACCGCGCACGAGCGGCCGCGCGCTCTGGCACTGCACAGTGCCGGAGGTCTGCTCAGCACAACCATGCACAGGCAGCCTTTCTGCAGGCTGTGAAGAGAGCACTGGCACTGCGGTACGGAAACCAGGGGCTCAGGACCGCAGGTCACATGCAGTCCATCAGCCTTCCGAAACGCCAAAGGCCGCGTACCAGCCCGAGCTCCCGCAGGCCCGCGGCCGGGAGGAACTTGCAGGTGACTGTAGCAGAGGCGAAGGCCGGAGGCAGGTCCCGGACGACGAGAGTGACGGCAGCCGAGCCCCAGGCATCCACACAGCTAGCCTCGCTTTGAAGCACGCGGCCTGCCAGCAACGCGGGCTCCCAGGCGCCAGGCGCCGGCGCCCTGCTGTGCTGTGCGCCTCCAAGCCCGCCATTGATGCCCTGCGGCGTCAGCAGCCAGGCTCGCAAATAAGTATGTAAATATTAGCCGCAGCGCGACGTAGCACAGCAATGGCGCCACACCTGCTGGGCAGCCGCGCGCGGCAAGCAGAGGGTCAGCAGCAGGGAGGCGAGCGCTACAGCCCACCCCATACGCTGCTGCTACCCTTCTGCACCCCGCTCAAACATCTCCTGCAGCCAGCTGCACGCACGCTGGCAGCGCTGTCTAGCGGAACGCTGCCACGCAGTTCCAAGCCAACCCACTGCAATCTGACACACACGGAGGTTACTGACACATGTGAGCGTCGAGCTGCGCAAGCAGAAGACGTCGTGCCGCTCTGCCACACCCGGCACTCTCAGCACAGCCCAGCCTCGGCAGCTGATTACACTGCCTGCCTGCTCCCTGCCCACACTGCCTGCTGGTGGCAGGTTTTGCTTTGGGTCGAGCACTGGCCAGGTGCCTGCTCAAGGCAGCCAATCTCGCAGCAGCAATTGCTGGTCAGATTTGATCCTGTTGCAGCTAGGCTTGTGAACGACTAGTCTGCCATAGCCAGCGGCACCTGGGCAGGAGCAGAAAGAGGCAGGCCATCTGACCTGTGAGCTGCAAGGTGCACCTGCGGCTGTGGCCACCAGGTACGTCCTCACTCCCAGGCTGCAGTCGTCTTGTTGTTGGCTTTTGCTGTACCCCGCTGCTGCTCCCTTCCAATGTCTCAACTGTGCTGTGTCGGGCCGCAGACGAGCGCTATGCTTGCACACGGGCTTGGCCACCAGCCCGGCGGCGGGCTGTGCTGGCGGCAGCACCGCTGCGTGTGCCCGGGCGCGGCGCGGCCGCTGCCTGCGCTGCGCGCGGGCCGGCCGTGCTGTCTGCAGCGGACACCAGGCGCCACGGACCTCGCTGTCGCCGGGCGCGGCTGCAGCCGCGCCCGACGGCGGCCAGCTCGGCACGTCGCATGCTCCTGCGAGGGGAGCGAGGCGGGCCCGGCGTCAGCTGCGGCCCACGCGGCCGCAGACCTCTGGCACGACTCAGCAGACACGCAGAGCGCGGGCGGCGCGGCAGACGCTCCGCCGGCGAGCGGGGCAGCTCCTGCAGCGCGGCACGGGGAGCACGCGGGCGCGGCGGAGCCGCCTGCGGCGGCGACGCAGGCGGCAGGGGACGCCGGCGCGGAGCGCAGCGCCGGCGCGGCGCCGTCCGCGGCGGCGGCGCAGCCGCACGCGGCCGAGCCTGCGAAGGAGTTCGGCCCGGCGTGGCTGAACGCTTTCGAGAACAGAGTGCTGGAGCCGGCCAGGGAGGTGGCCGGCATCCTGGGCAGCGCGGTGTGGTGGACGCTGGTAGAGGGCATCGAGCTGCCGCTGGCCGCGCAGCGGCGCCGCACGCGCGCGCTGCAGGCCGCTGCCGACGCGGACCCCGCCGACGCCGCCAAGTGCGCGCCCGCGCGGCGCAGGCCCCCTGGCCTGCGAGACGCCTGCGTGCGTACCTGCACCAGGAGCCGCGCCGCCGTGCTGTGGTGCGCCAGCACCGCCCTGCGCAGCCACGCGGCTCCCTAGTCGGTGCCGCATCGGCGGCGGCGCGCCGGGGGCGCAGGGGACGCTAGCCGAAGGAACCGTTGCACGCGGTTTGCGCGCCTGCAGTGCTGCGTGGCGCGGCGCCCTCGCCGGTGCCCTTTGATAGGCGGTGCCTGGGACGGGCGCGCACCCGCGCGCTCATAGTGCCGCGCGCCGGGCGGCAGGTTTGCGGAGCTGGCGCGCGCGCTGAACGCCACGGGCGGCGAGGGCCGCCTGATCGCAATGGTGGAGCAGGGCCGGCACGCGCTGAACTCCGCGTCCGCGGCGGAGTTCCTGCGCGCGCTCGGCAGCACCGGGCGCCTGGCCGAGTATGCGGCGGGGGCGCCCGTAAGGCGCGCGCGCGCAGCGGCCCGGGCAGGCTGCGACAGTGACACCTGTCATGTGTCGGCGGGCGGCCGCCTTGGCGCCGGTCGGGCGCCCGAGTGTGGTGCCCAGGACCCTGCCCTCCAGCCTGTGACGCAGGCAGCGCGTGCGGTCGGGCTGCGCGCGCGCATGCTCACAAGTTCCGAGAAGCGCGCTGCGCAGAGCTGGTTGCCTGACTGTGGCTTGCGCGGCCTACGTGGGGCTCGCGTCTGCTTGCTCCAGTCACTACCATACGATGGGAGCCCTGGTGGTCCACCGCTCGCTGCCCTCCGCTCACGTCGTGCTGTTGCCTGGTCCTCTGCAGGCCTGGCGAGAACCATCGCTCGCTGCCCGAGCTGCTGCAGCAGCTGCAGGCGCGCCTGGCGGCGAGCGGCGCCACGCCGGCATCGCCGGGCTGGTCTGCCGCTCAGCCGCTGCACATCATGATGCAGGTCCGGCCCCTGCATGCGGCCAGAGGCGGCACTGGGGTGACGCGCGAGCCAACTCGCGTTGCCGTGCCCTGGCGTTTCAACAGCGGGGGAAGTGCCACACGACCGAGCTTGTGCAAGGCGTTGCAGCTGGAACACAAGTTCCGTCGTCGGCTTCATGTGCTCTGTGCGCCGTCATCTTGTGCCACCTCTGCATGTTAACGAGCTGTGACTCGGCCTGCCAGCCTGGGGTTTATAGTCCCCCAGGCTGGCCTCCGTACGCCCACTTTTTTTCCACTCATGGGAGTCTTACGCATCGCATATGGAGTAGTGTGCTGGGTATCATTGAACTGACCACGCACGTGAACTGGTGAAACCAAAGCTCAGGGTGCCGCCCCTGCTCCACCCTGTTCTGGGGTGTCTTTGACCCCAGCCGCGCGCGGCAGGAGCCGCCGCGGCCGCCGCCCTCGCCGCTGGTCATCCTGAGCGTGGTGGCCGGGAGGCTGGCGCTGATGGCGGCCACCGTGGCGCTGTTCGTCGGCATGTCGTACTACGCGCGGCAGCAGGCCATGCGCAGCAGCATGGTGAGCTCGTCGGCCGCGCTCGCCGTCGCGCGCGCGGACATGGCGGCCGCCACGCGCGACGCGCCCAGCTTTGCGCCGAAGGAGTACAGCAAGGTGCGCGGCGGCCCTGGTAGGGCCTGGGTTTGCCAGGGTTGATGAGGCGCGCGATGTGCGCCCGCCCAATGCCACAGGGGTGCAGCACTTGTGCAGCGGCCGCAGGGGCCGGCGTTCTCGAGGGGCGTGGCCATAGGGTTGGGCGCCACTCCTCCGCGCGAGCTGGCGGGCACCAGGCGTGTAACGTGCACTGAGCCCTGCCATGTGACCCATGCGCTCTTGCAGTGATGCCCAGGATCCAGGCGGGCAGGGCGATGCGCGCTTGGCGGCCGCCTACGTCGGCGCGGGCGGTGTGCGAGGCAGGGCTGCGCCCGTGCGGCTCAGCTAGGGTTAGGTTCAGTAAACCCTAGCAACCCAGCGCAGCCTCGCGGTTGCGGAGGAGAACTTGCCGGAGGTGTCGCGCGTGCGCTCCGCGGACGTCCAGGGCTGCAACGGAGCCGCACGGCTGGGATAGGGTGAGGTTAGTAACCTGGCGAGTGCGCAGGACAACGTGCCGGAGGTGTCGCGCGTGCGCTTCGCGGACGTCAAGGGCTGCGACGAGGCCAAGGCTGAGCTGGAGGAGGTGGTGGAGTTCCTGCGCACGCCCGCGCGCTTCACGCGCCTGGGCGGCCGCCTGCCCAAGGGCATCCTGCTCACCGGCCCGCCCGGCACCGGCGCGCGCCCGGGCCGGCCCCAGCACTACGCGCGCCGCCTGTCTGCTCTGTGGGGCCGCCTCGGCAAGACAGTAAGTGCGGTCTTCGTCCGTCTTGTCTGTCGGGCGCCCCAACTGCGCCCGTGGCCCCTTCCAGAGCGTGTCAAGCCGAGCTGGGTGCCAGTTGTCAGCGGAGCTGGCGTTGACTTTAGTTGCACGGCAGAGAGCTTGCGATCACCCTGCCTTCTGGGTGCCGCCAGGGTTCACAGCGCGCGGAGACCAGAGGACAGTGGTTTGCTCCTGAGAGGCGGGGCCGCTGCCGGCGGCGCGCAGGCAAGACGATGCTGGCGCGCGCCATCGCGGGCGAGGCTGGCGTGCCCTTCTTCTTCAGGCGCGTTGTTTGGCACTGGCCCTGCTCGCAGCAAAACTCTCTGTTTCTGCCATTGCGCGCAAGTCAAGATGTTGCGCACTGAGGCAATGCATCAGGTTGTGGCGGCGCGCCGGGCGGCGCGCAGCAAGGTCAAGCAGCGTGAGCAGTGATGCCCGGGTCTTTTAACAGGTCCTGCCTTTGGTAGCCCTCTGGTTGATCGGCCGGGCGCGAACGCCTCCATATCCAGGAGGGCAGGGTACAGGATGCTAGATGGGCGGTGCCCTGAGATGTCTGAACCTCTGCTATATAAAGACGCATGCAAGGAGATGCCTGTTACCATCCTGAGCGCGCCCGGCCGGCGCGCGCGCGCAGGGCGGGCAGCGAGTTTGAGGAGATGTATGTGGGCGTCGGCTCGCGCCGCGTGCGCGAGCTGTTCGCGGCCGCCAAGAAGAAGGCGCCCTGCATCGTATTCATCGACGAGATCGACGCCGTGGGCGCCAACCGCAAGGCCTGGGACGGCGCGACCGGCACGCGCAAGACGCTCAACCAGCTGCTGGTGGAGGTGCGGCTGCATGCTCACGCACGCGTCTTCTCTGTCGTGCACTGTGGCTGCTGCTGGCCAGCACATGCGGGCCTTGGGCAAGCTGAGATCAGGGGTGAGGGTGACTGTAGGGTAGGGTAGTTTAAGCACCGCCGCTGGCGCAGATGGATGGCTTCGAGGCGGCCGAGGGCGTGATCGTGGTTGCCGCGACCAACTATGCGGAGAGCCTGGATGATGGCATAACCCTACTCCACCCTATCCTAACCCGCCCCTAATGCAACGCCGGCGCAGATGGACGGCTTCGAGGCGGCCGAGGGTGTGATCGTGGTGGCGGCGACCAACTACGCAGAGAGCCTGGACGCGGCGCTGACGCGCCCGGGCCGCTTCGACCGCAACGTGGCTGTGCCGCTGCCGGACGTGCGCGGGCGCCTGGACATCCTGACGCACTACCTGAAGGTGCGCGCGGGCTGCCGTTGGGCACCTTGTAAGAGGACCCGTGGGCAGCTAGCAGCCGCATCCGGCCCTCCGCCGGGTGTGATCTGGGGGGCTCCTGATGCCATGGCTGACATCCTCCCATGCTTGTCCCAATGGAGGACTCCAAGCCCATTACCCCGCAGCCTGCTTTATGTGAGTGTCAAAGTTCTATTAGGCGCTGGACTTGCTTGGTGGCTAGGAGCAGGTAATAGCCCAGCGGACTCTGTCCCTGACAGTAGCACTCCCCCAAGCTTGTGAACGAGCGGCCGCGCCCCGCGCGCAGGACAAGCCGGGCGGGCGCGAGCTGGACGCGGCGCTGCTGGCGCGCAAGACGCCCGGCATGTCCGGCGCGGACCTGGCCAACCTGGTACGCGCGCGGCCTGCTAACCCTACCCTAGCCTAGCCATATAGATGCTGCCCTGCAGCCGCGCGTGCAGCGGCGGGGCTGCTGGCCTAGGAGCACAGATCGGCAGGGGCGCCCTCAGCAGCACAGGCCGGCAGGGTTTTTTTTTCAGGTGGGGCGCAAGGTTGGCCAAACCAACGCAACACGCCGCGTTGAGGCGGGTGCAGTGGCGGAAGGGCGCGAGCGTCCTGCTGGGTTGGGGAGGGGGCGTGTTGGGTGTGTTGGCGGCGCCGCCCCGCGTACGCGCACCACCAGAGCCGCGCCAGGCAGTGCGGGCGCAGCCAATGAGCGCGCGGCGCGCGCGCAGGTCAATGAGGCGGCGCTCATCGCCGGCAAGCGCGGGCAGGCGGGCCTGACGCCCGCGCTGCTGGACGAGGCCATGGACAAGGCGCAGATGGGCGGCGCGCGCCAGTGCGCCCTGATCCAGGGAAGGGTAGGAATGTAGGTTTGTACCCACTTTTTCAATCAGCGCATGCACAGCAGTCATGACGTGCACCCGCTCCCCGCCACACCCCCTGTCTGATCAACATGCCGGACCAGCGGCCCTGCCATGTGAGGCTGTGGCCAAGGCCCTTGTTGGGCGGCGCGGCGCGGCGCGTTGCGCCCTCTGCTGCGGCCTAGCTGCCCGCGCGCGCCCCCCTGTTGCAATGCAGCGCAGCGCACGCTGCGCGCGCCCACAGCAGGGCGCGCCCATCCGCGCTCGCGCGCCCCCTTCGAGAAGCCAGAAGCACATGCTGGTTGCACGCGAGCGCTCTTGCGCCCGCGGCTCGACAGCGGGGCCCTGCTCGGCGCCAGGATGGTGCGCACGGCGGAGGCGCAGCGGCGCACGGCGTACCACGAGGCCGGCCATGCGCTGGTGGCGGTGCACACGCCCGGCGCGCGCGACATCTACAAGGCCACCATCGTGCCGCGCGGGCACGCGCTGGGCATGGTGTCGCAGGCGCGCGCGCCCGCCAGGGCATGAAGATGGCTTTAGGGGCACGCGCTGGGCGCGGCTTCGCAGGCGTGTCCGCTGGGGTTGGGGCTGTTTTGGGTGCCGCGCGGCCATGCGCTGGGCGCGGCCGCGCAGGCGCGCGCCCTACACTGGGAGGTGGATGGGGTGCTGCCTGGCGTGTCATGGCGTGGGTAATGGACAGCAGCCTGGGGGCGAGGCTGTGCGCGGCGGCGAGCAGGTGCTGGGCCCCGACGCGGACGAGTGGAGCGAGACGCGGCAGCAGCTTGCGGCCTACATCGACGTGGCCATGGGCGGCCGCGTCGCGGAGGAGCTCACGTTCGGCGCCGACCAGGCACGCGCGCAGCAAACACAGCAAGCAAGCAACCTGGGCAGGTCAGCAGCCTGAATTAGCATGAGTAGGGCGGCCGCGTCGCAAAGGAGCATCACCTTTGGCGCCGACCAGGCGTACGGCACAGCCTGCGGCAACCGCGCCAGGGAGACGTAACACAGCAGGATGACCAGGGCGGCGACCTGAGTGGACCTCAGGAGGTTGTCGGCGTTCCTGCGGCTGCCGCCGCTGCCGCCGCTGCCGCCGCTGCGCGGCCCTGCCTTGGAATGCAGCTTGCGCTCGGCGGCGGCCGGGCGCTGGCGGCTGGGCGCCGGCGGCGCGCCCTGCCGTCGCGGACCAGATCTTGCCCGGCGCTGACTGGCTGCTGGGCCTGCTTAGGGTAGGGTAGCCAGACGCCTCGGCTCGCACCTGACAGGCGCTGCAGCGGGCGCGCCGCGCCGAGCCTGGTCGCTGCATAGGGTCGGCGGCGCCACGCCCACCGCATCTGCGCGCGCGCGCAGGTCAGCAGCGGCGCGAGCTATGACCTTATCGAGGCAACGCCGACCCTGGTCGCTGCATAGGGTATGCAAAACCCTATGTGCGCGCGTGCAGGTCAGCAGCGGCGCGAGCCACGATCTGCAGGAGGCGACGCGCATCGCGCGGCACGTGGTGACGCAGTGCGGCTTCAGCGACGCGATTGGGCCGGTGCACGTGGGCGAGAAGGCGAGCGCCGACCTGCAGCGCCGCGTGGACGGCGAGATGGGGCGGCTGCTGCGCGAGGCGCACGCGCGCGTCACCGCGCTGCTGGCGCGCCCCAGGCTTGGGCTTGAGGGGGTCGGGAGCACTGCGGGCAGGCGCGCGCGCTCCGGCCTGCGGCGCCGCGCGGGCGGCGAGGTCTGGCGGCTGCTGCGCAGGCACACGTGCGCGTGACCACGCTGCTGGGGCGCGCATGGATAGCATTTCATATTGGCATGTCTGTGGGTCTTGCATCAGTCTCATGCGCAAACAGGCAATTGGCACGCTGCGTGCGCTGGACTTGCATTAATCTCATGCGCAAACAGGCTAATTGGCACACTGCGTGCGCTGGCCTAACCCATGTAGTAAAATTGTGCCCGCTTGAATGGTGGTGCGAGCCCTTCCGCAGCACTGCTGCTGAGGGGCTATGGATTAATTACATGAGAGTCTTGGGCGCAGTCTGACACGGTCCTGCTTGATGGCAGCTGTGTGGCTGGAGTCTCAGATGCTGACTGGCTGGTCGCTCTGTGCTGACGCGGCGGGGTTCCGGGGGCGCAGTCGGACAAGCAGGGCCAGCTGCACACGCTGGCGGCCGCGCTGCTGGAGCACGAGACGCTTACTGGCGAGGACGTGCGCGGCGTGCTGGCCGGCACGTTTGCGCGCGCGCCGCTGCCCGCGGCGCCCGCTGGCCGCCCCAGCGCCGAGGTCGCCGCGGGCGCCGTTGAGGCCGCCGCGGGCGCCGGGCGGCCCTCGGAGCCCGGGTGACGTCCCTCCCCCGAGCGGATTTATAGCGGCCGTCTGTGCAGCGTGTGCGCCGCTGCTGCCTGAGGCGGGTCGCTATGCCCTGTGCTTGCTGGATTGTGCTGCTTAGTGAATCGCAACCACAAGTGATTCTTCTAGGAGGTATAGGAATAGGGATAGTGTGCGGCCCTGTTATGTGATGTTTCCAGGCGAGCTGGTCCCTGTGCATGCGGAGGCGCATGGCAGCTGCTGACTTGCAGCGCGACGCAGGGCGGGAGCGGGGGCGACCGGGGCGCGGCCAGGCCGCGCGGCGGGCGCGCAGCCAGGGCCGGACCCAGGCGCGGAGCCGGGGATGCATGCGGCGCTGGACGACGCGCGCGGCGCGGACGCGGCGCCCGGCGCTGCAGAGGCAGAGGCGGGCGCCCAGGGCGGCCTGCGCGCCGCGGGCCGGGAGCGCGGGGACAGGCAGCACTCTGGTCTGCCCGGTGAGGCTGCGGATGCGGCCGCGCCCGCGCGCAGGGCGTGAGCGCGTGCGCCCAGGGTGTGAGCGAGCGCGCCTGGCCTGAGCATGCCCCGTGGCGGGGGCGTTGGGCTGTGGGGCGCCCCGCGGCCTGGCGGCCTTTGCGCGAGCCGGGCGGTCGAGTACGGAGAGGCCTGCGCGTGCGGGGCCGCTGAGCAGCCAACTTTGTTTGCAGGGATTCGGGGGCGCGGCTGCGCACGGGCCCAACAGCGCTTGGTGCCGGTGCCGCGGCCGCTTTGGGGTCTGCTTTCGTGGCATACGCTCTGCTGCGGAATACTCTTGGCGCTTTGCCGACTGGGCAAACGGTGTGCTGTGGAGGCTTGCGGGCATGCGGGCGGCCTTGGCGAGCTGCGACCTCACCGGGGTTTTGCATGTCCCCTTCCAGCCTCCCTCTGCGGCGGCGTCCCTGCTTGTACCTGTCTTGTTCTTGCATGTGCCCTGCTGGAACCCATGGAACAACCTGTGCTGTCCGCATGCTACTCCTGATAGGATTTGCTGCCAGAAATGTAATGTAGAGGAATGCAGGAGTATAATGGAGAGGGCGGGTTGATCCACGATGTGTGTGCCAAGCACGGCGTTTCCAGTACAGGTGATGTAGCCGCGTGGAGGGCGTCAGCACAGCGTCAACACTGCCAGCGCCCTTGCCTTTGGCCAGCAGCTCAGCACCGTGCGCCGCTACAGCCGCTGCTCCTGGGTGGGCTGCTCCGCGTCGTCACCGTCGGGCGCTTCCTCGGCATGCGGCTCCTTGCCCTGTCGCATGCGCTCAAAGCCCTCCACCGCGGTCAGGAAGTCATCGTACATGGCCAGCATGTCGTCCAGCGCGCCCTCCTCCATGCGCTCGGACGCGCACGCGCCGCCCGGGTCCGGCCACGCGCGCGGCGGCGGCGACGGCACCTCGCGCGGCCGCTTGCCCACCTGGGCGCGGTCATCGGTATCAGTTTGCGGGCACTGCCCGACGAGCTCCTGTAACTGCAAGTCGGAATCGTATGCAAGGTCATCGCCTCCTCAGTCATGGTCACCACGCGCGGCCTTGCGCGCGCGGCTGCGGCGGCGCGCGCTTGCCGCTGCTGGGCGGCGCAGCCAGAACTATCCTTGAGTAGAAAGAGCAGACTGCGGAGACACCCTTCAACACATGGCCAAACCACATGTCAAGTCAAGGAGCCCACTCATCTACTTTTCACAAAAGCTGCTTGGTGCACAACCAAGGGCAGCCCTCGCTCGCCATAATACTTCCGGGCGCAGCGCCGCATGCATCCAGGTCTCGGGCCTCGGGGCCGCGCCTGCTTGGGCGCCTTGTACCAGGCGCCGCCGATGCCGGGCATGCGGCGGCCGGCGCCGCGGTAGTGCCGCGCGGCCAGCTCGGTCACGCGCAGCGCGGGCCGGCCGGGGTCGCCGTCGCGCGGCTGCAGGTCGCCGACGACCTCGCGCAGCGTGCGCTGGCTCTCAAAGCCGTGCACGAGCGCCTTCACCGCGTTGCGTACGCAGCGCGAGCCGTGGATCTGCGCGCGCCAGGCTAGTGGTCATGCGGGCATGAGGATGCGCATATGGGGTACCTGACCCTATGCACAAGCGCCTTGACCGCGTTGCGCACGCAGCGCGAGTCGTGGATGTGCGCGCGCGCGCGCCGGGCTGGCGATCATGCTGACTCGAGGACGCGCGCACGAGCGCATCGACAACACTCTTGGTGCAGTGGCGACAGCCCTGAAGCTGCGCCTGCATGCATGCAGAGGTGCCAGCACTGTCACGGCCCTCAGGGGAGAGAGCTGTCCGCATGGCCCGACCCTGTGCATACCGCACGCCCACAGGCAGGACTCTGGCCAGGGGAACATATGCGGGGCCCCAGGGCGCGCGCGCCTTCACGCCCACGTCGGTCAGCCCGGCCAGGCGGCAGATGACGCTCATGAGGCGGCCGGCGCGCACGCCGCCGCCGCTGGACAGCGGGTACGCCTCCACCTGGCACCGCGCGCGTGCGCTCTCAGGGTTTATCACAGTCAACAAATCACACAGCCCGCACAGGACATACCCAGTGCGCGGTTGCAAAGGGCGGGCGGCGCCTCTCTGTTGTCAACACAACAATAGACCCTTGCAGCGGCGAGCGGCTCCTTCCTGCTGCCAACCGGCGGCCGCACCAGAACCATTATAAGATACCCGATGCATATTGACAAGGGCGAGCGGCGCCTCCCTGCTGCGAACAGGCGGCCGCACCAGGACGCCGCCGTACTTGTACTTGATGGGCTGCACCAGCGTCGCACCGCGGTAGCGCGGCACGTAGAAGAAGTTGTCCATGGCCTGCGGGCAGGTTACGAGGGTAGGGTTAGGGGTGAAGGGCTCGGCCCGCGCCGTCCACAGCCTGCAGCGGCGCATGCGCTGCGCTTGGCGGCCCTGCTGCATCCCCTGTCTGGCGCTCACGTTAGCACATCCAGGCGAAAGCGAGCGTCGACAGGGCGGGTGTATGCAGCCCAGTTATCCCCCCCTTAGCATCAACCCATGGCCAGGCCCCACAACAGCCCAGCCGTAGGGGCCCTGGGGAGCCAGAGGGGCGCGCGGAGGCCGCGCCTTCTCATGCGCCTTGGACAGGGCGGCGCCCACCTCGGAGCCCTTGCCGACGCCCACGCCCAGGATGCCCTGCACCCGTAAAACAGCCGCGCTTCACCGCTACTTACATGCATACACGCCATCTCTGTAACCCATTGCCTTCGCTGGGACGCACTAGGATGCTCTGGCCTCTCAAATACAGCCATCTCACTCGCTTGATCACACTCCCATATCCTGTGCCAGTTGTCCCGCAGTTGGCAAAACAGCGCAGCTGCCGCGGGAGGGGGTCAGAGAAGCTTGCACCTCACCCTGGCAGGCGGCTCGCCGGTGCACATAGTCCTGTGGAGCAACTGGAGAGGCATGCTGGAGTGACTGGCATGTTCACTTGCATGTCCACCCGCTTTGATACACACGCCCCCAGCACGCTCCCTGCGCTGGGGGGCGCGGCCATTCACGGTATGCTGACCCTGACCTACCTACCCTTAGCCGCACCCGGTAGTTGCCCACGACCACCATGGACGAGAAGGTGCCGACGCCGCCCGTGCGCGTGCCCTTGTTGGAGTAGTTGACGTCGACCACCTGCGCGCCGGCGCCGGGATACATTAGGGTTGGGGCGCGTGCCCTTGTCTAAGTAGGTGACGTTGAGCACCAGCGCGCCGGCGCCAGTGCGGACCAGGGTCGGGTCCCCGCGAGCGACCGCCGCCGGCGCCCTGGGCAGGGCGGGGACGGGGCCCGCGCCCGCGCGCGGCGCCGCCCGCGCGCTGCGTAAGGCGCCAGGCGCGCAGCGGCCGCCACGGGAGCAGCACTGCCTCGGTGTGGACCAAGGTGCAAATCACATGCTGGAGGCCTGCAGGGCAGCACGGCGCGCGGCTCGGGCGCCCGCTTGCCGCCCGGCGCGCACCAGGGCGCTGTCCCTGCTGGCTGTCTCATACCTGGCACATCGGCGCCATTTGGGCACAGTCTCACCGCTCGCTCTGCCTGGCCACCCGCTACCCGTGAGCTCAGCGCCCCACCACAGCGCTGCGCCACGCTGCTGCGCGCACTGAGACTCACAGAAAGTATGGCGCCAGCGGGCGCAGCCCTATCCTTACCCTACCCTAACCCAAGCCAGCCTGCGCGCGCACCTGCATGTGGAACTGGTCCAGGAACTCTGTGTGCTCGCGCTCCTCGTCCTTCTCCTGCTGCGTCAGCGGCCCAAACACGCGCGGCGACGGGTGGCCGGGCGCCGGGCCCTTCAGGCCGCGCCGGATGTCGTTCCTGCCGGCCCGCGCGACGCGCGGTCAGCCCCGCGCCCGCGCTGCCCAGGCGCGCGCTCGGGGGCGTGCGGCGGGCCGCTGCAGGCGGCAGGCCTGCCTCAGAACATGGCCGCGCATGGGCAGTGCGTTTGCCTGGTCAGTCAGCTGCCTCGCGCCAAGCCTCGCTCTGACACCTCACAAGGCTTGGTAGAAGCGCGCATGCTGAGAGGCCTTCAATCCCCGGAGCACTTGCACCCGCGGTGGTAGCAGCACCAGCTGGGAAGTGGCACGGTGAGCACTACTAGCGCAACACGACTCACACACCTCTTGACAGAAACGTGAATAAACAACAGCTCTTTCTCATCATTGCTTGCCCAGGAAAAGCCTCGGCACAGGCCCCGCGCTGCCAGGCGCGCCGCGTCCCAGGGCCGCGCACCGGATGAGCGCCCGGGGCTTGGCCAGCGTCTCGGCGAGCTCCTCCATCTCGCGGCCGTCCGGCGGCACCATCTGCCACGGCAGCCCGATGTCCCAGCGCGTGCCGGCCTCCGGCCGCGGCGGGAAGCGCGCGCGGGATGTCTCCAGCCACTCCTCGCGCAGCCGCGCCGTCACCTCCGTCGCGGTCTCCGACTCCGCAAGCTCGTCATCTTCCAGCCCCGCATCATCGTCGTCGTTGTCAGCGTCCTCGCCGCCGCCCGCGGCGCCGGCGCCACGCGCGCCGGCCGGGGAGGCGAGGCCGCTCGCCGACGCCGGAACGATGTCTGCGTCCAGGCGCCCGGCGGCAAAGCCCTCGCTGGTCCCCAGCTCCTCCGCGTCGCTCGCCGCGCCCGCGCCGGCGTCCCAGCGTGCGCCGGCGGCGTCTTCGTCTGACACGTCGTACACGTCCTCATCCAGACCGCTGCGGCCCTCCCAGCTGTCGGGAGCCTCCGGGGCGTCCCCGCCTCGGAGGTCTGCATCGTCTGCGGCCCTGGCCCCGCCGCCTCGCCGCCCCGGCGCGCCAGTCATGCGCGACCTGTCGTCCTCGTCGCTGGTGCCTGCCTGTGCCCCAGCGAACAAGCCACCGCTTACACACTGAAGCACTTTGAGCGATAAGCCAGTGGCCACGAACACATGTGCACACACACAAGAGCATGCTTGCACAAGTGCAGGCGCAGCAACGCTCTAGCCACGTGTGCGGCACGAACGCGGTGCACAAGTTAGTTGGCATGCACGCCTCTGTTACACGCTGCAAAGGAGCACGACCTGAGAGGGGCTGTGGAGAGCACAGCGCTTTCCCAGCGAGCACTAGACAGCCCGAAACAAGAGAGGTATGCGCTCACTGAGAAGTGCCGCAGCGTCCACCAATGAGTGCCCCCGCGCTGCGACTCCCGGCTGCTTGCCGCACCGCCTGCGACTCCGGGTGCTGCGTGCTGCAGAAGTGCACACTGCTCGCACGCAGGGCGCCAGGCTGACAGCGGCCAGGACGCATCGCATGCTGCTGCCGCCGCCTGCAGCGCGCGAGCGGACGCCGCGCGCCTTGCCGAGTGGCACAGCATGACGTAGGGCGCCGATCACTCTCTCAGGATCACCGTTCTGTGTTATTTTGCACGAGCTAGGCCTGCTGTTTACTCGACCCTGCACTCAGGCCTGGGCACCCAGGTGCCTGCCAGTTGCCTGCAGGTGCACTGCACCTGGTGCAGCCTGCTTGCGCATACTCGTTGCACTGAGTGCCAACCAGACCATGAAGCTGACGTTAAAGCTTGTCCGCACGCTGGCCCCCGGCCAGGACCCCAGCAAGGTGGAACGCGTTGATGCGTCCAAGCAGGGAGTCAGCAAGGTGCGCTGCGCGCTGGGCTTGCGCTCTGTGACTGTGGCCTGGATAAGTCCAACGCTCGGGCACCGTCTCTCTGCTCAACTGCCCATACAGTGGTGTGCAAGCCTCTCCTCCCGCAGATTGGCGAGCTCGGAGCCTGTGCCGCGCTCGTGCGCCTGGACCTGAGCGGCAACCAGCTGACGAGCCTGGCGGGCTTGGAGGCGCTGCAGCAGCTGAAGTGGCTCTCTGCCTCCGGCAACGCGCTGCACGACACAGCGGCTCTGCGTGCCCTGAGCAACCTACGGGTGTCCCACTGCGCCTGTGACTGCTCCCAGGACGCCAAGCATCACCGTGTGGACCGCTCCTGCGGCGTGTATGTAAAAACACTGTGCTGCTCTCTGCTCGCGCCGATAATGCCTCCCACGCTGGGCGCTCTGGTGCAATGCAGCGACGTCAAACTGTCGTGCAGGTGCTCAACTTGAGCTCCTGCTCGCTGGGAGGCAGCCTCAGCGTGGCTGGCCTGGTGTCGCTGCGGGCGCTCATCCTGAACAACAATGAGCTCGAGTCCGTGACCGGTTCGTGCCTGCTTCGGCGCCGCACTGCAGGCCTCTGAGGTCGAACTTGCTGCATCCGTGTCCCTGCAGCAGCAGGAGGACGCTTTCACTGCCTGCTCTGACTTCCTCGGCTTGGCTATCGCTGAGCAGAGGCTAATAGGCAGACAAGTCGTGCACTCTCCTCACTGCCTGTTGTACGGCATGCCCGAAGCGCGGGCGCTGTATCCAGACCGTGGCGGCGGTGGCTGGCTGCAGGCCTGGGCCGCCTGCCGCAGCTGAACACGGTGGTGCTGACGCACAACCGGCTCGCCGCACCAAAGGCAAACCTGCTGGCGGGGTGCACCGCGCTGGCAAAGCTGTCGCTGTCGCACAACGCGCTCGCCGACCTGGGGGGTGCGGGCCCGCTGCTGGGGGTTGCATGATGGGCAGTATGGTGGGCAAATGTAGCTGAGCTGTATGATGGAGGCTGCAATGCATTTGCCGATCTGGGGCTCGCGCACCTGCTGTTGAGGCACCGCTCTTGGGCAGGCGGGGTCAGCCGAGCAGGGCACCTCACCGATTTTCAGCATGGCTTTCATAGCGTTCCTGATGCAGAAAGTTTTTAGAGTTTGAGTACCTTTGACACCGTCCACGCGGTGGTGGCGCTCATGTATAAGCGCGGCGATGCCGTCTCCACAGTGCTAATGCATGCTGCTCTTGCTATTCTTCAAGTGTCCCCCAAGATATACCTTTAGCCAAGCATGCTATAACTGTGTCACGCTTTGCTGTATGGTGCAGCTGTAGTTGTCCGGCTGTCTCGAAACGGCTGCGCCGCGCAGGCTGCCTGGACGGCCTGCCCACGCTGAACGAGCTGCGCCTCAACCACTGCGAGCTGCGGGCGCTGCCGCTGGGGCTGGCGGCGGCGCAGCGCCTGCGCATCCTGGACCTGGGTCACAACGCCGTCCGGCGCGCGGAGGACCTGCAGGCACCGCCTGTGCCGCTGCTGGATGACTGTGTGCGTCTCGTAGCTAGTGCTAGTACCTCGTACCTGATGCTAGCTTCTTGGTGCTACTTGTGTTTGTTGATTTCGTGACGAGGCTGAAGCCGTGCTCCTGAGGTCGGGTAGCCAATTGCTCAAGGAACAATGACGCCTTCGCTCCGGGGCTCAGTCTTCTGCATAAGGCGTGCAGGTGGCAGCGCCGGCGCCCTGCATGGGCGGGCAGTGTCCAGCTGGGGCTGGCACGGCGGTGGGGTGACCGGGCCTGGCGCATGCGACGCGCGGCAGGTGCTGGCGCGCCTGCCGTGGCTGCGCAGCCTGAACCTCGTCGCCAACCCGCTGGCCGCCGCGCCCGGCTACCTGGCTGCCCTGCACCGGCTGGCGCCGGGCCTCCAGGTGCGCGGCGCTCGTAGCGTGTCCCCGCTGGTGCATGCGGTCATGCCCTGGGGGGTAACGATCGCATGTGTGATTGTCGGCGCAACTCCTCTTTCGTGCTGCTCGCCTTGCGCTGCAGTGCAAGTTGTAGGATAGCAGCAATATTCGGGCTGCCTGCACACTTTGCTGAAGCCTGAAGGTGTGGTAGCCCTGATGCGACGGCGTTAAACGTAGGTGCTCGACGGCCGGCGCATCGCCGAGCGCGGCGGCGGGCGGCACATGTCGCCGGCCGCCCCGGCGGGCGGGCCTGCGCCTGGAGCGGCGCCTGCTGGCCGCCAAGCTCACGCCGCGGCGACGGAGGCACGCGGGGAGGCCGTGCGTGGCAGACCAGGGGAAGGCTGCTCGGCCGCAGATCTGGCACGGAGCGCGGGTACGGGAGCGGGTGCCGCGCCGGAGCGGGGCCTCGCCGGGCCGGCCGCCTCGCGGCGCAGGGAGGCGGCGGCGCAGCAGCGACCGGGCGGCAGCGCGCGTGCGGCTGTGCTGCGGACCGGCGCAGCGCAGGGCCTCCTGCGCGCTGCTAGGAGCCCGCCCATGGCCGCGCGCGCCGCCGATGGCGCCGGCGAGGCGGCCGCGGCACGGCCCATCAAAAGGGCGCCGAAGCGAGTTGGCGGGCCCCAGCAGGGCCTGCTGGGCGCACTGAAGCCGTCGCCGGAAGCTGGGGGCGCCGCTGCCGCGAGCGCAGCCGACGCGGCGCGGGGACGCAGCAAGCGTGTAAAGCGAGAGCCCCAGGACCCAGCCGTCGCGCTGCCGCCCGGCCGCACGCCGGCTGCGCCCGACCCTGGTCCAGACGCTAGCGCGGCAGCCCAGGAGCGCCCGCCGCCAGTGGTGGGCGTCGTCGATGCGCTGCGGCCGCCGCCGGACGACAGCGCGCGGCCGGCCGTCGGGCGGCGCCGCGTGCCCGGCAAGGGCAAGGCAAAGGTTGGCGGCGCAGCCGCGCGGGCACGGGGCCGCGGGGCGGCGGCTGAGCGGGAGCGCGCAGGGTCTGGACAGGTTGTGCGCGGCGCCGCCGTGGCCGCGCTGCTGCAGGCCGGCCTGGGCCAGGATGATGTGGGCCTGGGCATGGGTGCGGACAGTGCCTGGTAGAATATGCGAACTGCCAAGAAATTTGGTGTGCTTGTACAGGAGTAGGTGTACCCAGTGTCACTTCCGCTTGCATGTTCACTTGGTCTTGAGCAGAGCGTCTGTTGTGATATTGCAAGATCCGTCAGTTATGAGAGCGCGAGATCCCAAGCTACAAACCCGTTTTTGACCTTGCTCATTCCAAAAAGTCACCTTGCTTACAGCAAGCATGCACACCAACAGGGCCGGAAGCGAGAACTAGGGCACACAGTGCTAAGCCACAAAAAAGCCACAGCTGTGCAGGCGAGGGTGCTGCCGTGCTGTGAGTGCAGCTCAGGACTCTGCCCAGGCCTAAGCAGCCAGCATGGCGCGCCCCAACACTGTGCTGGTAGTGCATGTGCATGCAATGCACGATGCCACCAACGTCGGGGTGCCGGCCAGCATGCAGGGTGAGCCAGGAGAGGGTGCGCCGGATTCGCAGCCTATGCGCGTTGCAAGCCTGCCCGCCACAAGCGCGCGCATTCAGTGCCAGCAGCGTGCTGTTGCTTTGCATGTGTGGCGGGCTGCAGGCAGCGTGCAGGACGGGAGGCAGCGATGGCGCAGCTGATGCAGCAAAATGAGTGTATACAGCCACGTAGCAGGGCGTTGGGCATGTGGAAGGGTCAGGAGGTATTTGCGTAATGTGTGTTGTCGTCATGAGGCTCCGACAGCTCCAATATGGTGTCATCACCCCCTCCCACAGCCGCAGGCAGGCCAGTCGCGTCTGCATGTCGCCTGACAGCGCGCGGCCAGCTCACCGCGGTCGAGCTCTCTGGCACGGCCCGCTCGCCGGCCGACTCGATAGCGCGCTCGCTCAGGCGTCGCGCTCGGGTGGGTTCCGCCGCGGGTCCCTGAACCTGGGGTTCAGATAGCGCTCCGGGTCCTTGATAACCTGGTACGGGTGCGCCGGCTCCTGCCTGCTCGCAGGCGGGCAAGCAGGCCTGTAGGCATCCTTGCCAAAAAAAAGGGGGAAAAAAAAAGTGGCTCCATGAAGTCCCAGCAGCGCATGCCACTGTGCAGCAGCTCAGACGAGGCTCCCTTCTGAATTTAAGTGCTGGCGACAGGGGCAGGCCACGGGGCTCTGTCAGACAGGACGGTCAGCGCACCCGGGCTGTGAGCGCAGGCAGGCCCACAGCGATCGCCAGGCCGGCAGCACCTTGCCGCTGAAGTCACCTGTGAACACCGCCTGCACAGCGCCTCGATCACGGCGCCGCGGGAGACGCAAGATGACAGGCGCTAGCGCCTACTGGCCAGGCAAAGGGTGAGCTGTTACAGTCGAGACCGTGAGCAGATGGCCATGCACGGAGCAGGGCAAGCGGCGCGCCTGCATCACGTCTTCTATCCTGTCATTGCAGCGATGCGCTTTCATCTTGGGCAGCTCCCGGTCTGGGTACGCGCCCGACATGGCGTGCACCAGGAGCCAGCGATGTGTAGCACTTAGACGTTGTCACAATGCAGTGATAGTGCTATTCTGCTAGTGCTAAATCATACTAGTAAGATCAACTGACAAGAACACTTGCGCAAACAGCCGTCTTGTTCTGTGGGGGCCCGCCTCGGCCACAGCTGTATGGCTAAAGGGTTGGGGGGGCCTTCTGCAGTTTCCGCAAAAACTGCAACAGGCCACTGCCCGCATTGCCCACTGCTTGGCTACGCGCTGTAGCACAGCAGATCAAACATGAAATTGTCCACGGCAGAGCGCTGCGCGTGCCTGCCAGACCTGCGGACGCTGCCAGTCTGGCTCCAGAGCCATGCAGGCCCCCCAGCGGGGCAGGCGTACCCCTTGTACAGGCAGCGCGGCCCGCACGAGCTCGAGCCTGTCACACTGCGGGTTGGAGGCGAGGTGCAGGACCTGCAGGTGACATAAGCATCTTGTTCTAGCGTCCTGGCACTCCTATTTGCAGCACTTGGACCTCACAAGGCTACCGTCACAGGTGAACCTGCGGAGCGTGGCAGATCCAATGCGCGTCCGGCTGGTCGTGCACAATGCATCGACCCAGCACGCCATACAGGTGCTGTGGTTGAGCTTTGAAGGCAACGAGGTGACTGCCCCAAGTGCGCGATTGCTTGTGTTTGAGTATGAACAGTGCAGGCCACTTGTAGCACAAGACACAGCATTGTTGCGTATAGGAGGAAAACAAGTCACATGCTGCCTGTAGAACTGACCGCAGTCTCTTCCAAGGACCAATTACCCTTGTCATGACCGGACCAGCGCGCTCAGCAGCTCTCTGGTTTCATTGAGGAGCGGAGCCCACGTGACTGGCCTGCACAGGTGGCGTATGGAACAGTCCCGCCGCAGGCTTCGCATGAGTTGTACACGTTCCGCTCCCACCCCTGGATATTCCGCGAGATGGCCTCCAGGCGACGCATGAACGTGCAGGGCGATTGTCAGGCACGCCGCCCCTGGCTCGCGCAAGGTCACTTGTGCAAGATTTTGCAGCAGCACATGGAGCACGTGAGAAGACCTTGTTCGTAAGCGCCTTAGCAGCAGGGATTTGCCTCAACAGTGTTTTGGTTTAGCATAGAATGGTACTCATGCAGTGTGCAGTTTTGGATGCATGTAGCCTTTGTTTCATGTGTGGCTTTGTACGGGGCGGCAAGCATGGACTGGTCAATGACAAACGCGGCCACCAGGCTGCATTGGGGCCCAATGCACTGATGTTTCTTCGCCTGTTGCAAGCACCTCGCCTTGTGAGCTTTCTGCGCCTGGCTCTACCCAGGACTCCCCAGGGCATGCACTCATCCAGCCCTGGCGGTAGGGCTGCTCCCTGCTGTTGCCTAAAACAGTGGTGCCCTGCACAGGCAACGCGCCCAGGAAGGCTGACACCCCTGCAGCCGGCGCTCGCAGGTCGGCTTTGCAAGCTCGGACTGCCCTGACCTCGTGGTGTCCGAGCCGCCGCTTGTGGTCTGGAGCGAGGCCACGCATGCGGAGTTCCCACGCGACTTCCGCGCGGCCACCGCCGCGCTGCTGCTGTGCCTGCACCGCCTGGGCGCGCCGCGAGACCCCGGCGCGGACACCGGCGGCGGCCTGTACCTTCCGCCCGCGCTGGTGTGGCGCCTGCGGCGGTCGCAGCGCCGCTCATAGGGCTGTGCACAGGCCCCGGCCCTGCGCTGCTGCTGTAGCCTTGACGGCACTGTCCGCGGTACCACAGGTCACACAGTTGCTTAAGCCCGGCGGCTCAGCTGCTCTGGCGGCCGTGGCAGGGCTCCTGAACGCTGCGGTAGGCCGTCCGGGCACACATTGAGGCGCCACGGTGACACACGTCTGCTGGCAGGCGCGACGCATCATTGAGCTGGCCGCGCCAGCAGACGTCTGGCAGGACATCACGAGCCTATGCGCGGCAGCGCGCGCCGAGCTGTGCCCGGTGGAGCTGAACGTGCGTGCCCCTGCTATTGCGTCACAGCTGCCTGCCACTGCAATCGTCTGGTCATCACCCTGGCATGCTGTGAAGGCCCAGTGTGCAAGACCCATGCGCAAGCCATTCACAGCCATTTACTGCTAGCTCCCCTCGGTACTTCCTGTGCCTGCGCATGCATCCAGGACAGCTGGCGCATGCCTCCCCGCTATGCAAAGCAGCGTCTGGATGTGTCGCGTTGAAGGAAAGGCAAACAGCACGTGTTTGCAGCTGTCCTGTTGGAAGGTCAACGCCGCTGACGGAGGAAGTCGCCGCCGGCAGGGGCGCATGCTTGCTCCGGTGGCCCAGCTATTGCCCGCGAGCAATAGGCGGGGCGTTGTGGCAGGACTGGCTGCATATATACGCGGCTATTATCTGCGGAGGCGCACGTAGTGGGTGCGTCCGTGTTTTGCAAACAATTTGTGCTGACCATGGTACATGGCCACCGTGGCACAAGCCACAGTGCGTATGAAGTTCTTGAGTCTGTTTGAACTAAGCTAAATGCTTGCACTTGTGTGCAACTGTGCTCGATGCTGGCCTGACCATGCTGATGAAACCTCTGGCGGCAGGCACTGCAAATGCCAGAACAATGTGTCATGCACCTGAGAGGTTCAGCACTTGATGTGGAGTACATTTTGGCCCTGTAACTGGCAGCTTGCATGCAGCCATTGTCACCTTTGTGTGCTGTCAGCAGCCACTGTAGCGCCTTGTGGTAAGCCACATGTCTCAACTTGGCGGTATACATGTTGTGCAAGCTGAGAAAACAGAAGACAGTGGTTCTAGTTTCAAGTAGACAGTGTTTTTCCACAATGTTTGTGGTTGAGTGAATGAGATGGGCTGTTGAAGTGGCGTGTCATCAATGCAAGGCTCAAGGATATTTTTGATTGGTTTGCATGCCTGCCAAGCTATGTCTGCGATCATGCAAACACTGTGGCACATGGTTCGCGGCGCTGCGTAGCTACCTCGTTATTTGCATTGCTGGCGCCTTGTTGATCGGGCGGGCAGCGCTTACTTGCATTAGCTATAGTGCTGCACACAATGCATGCAGCAGCAACCGGGCTTGAGCGCAAATTCAATGGTTACTCGCATCACCTTGCATGCAGCATGTCCTGCGGGCCCCAGCCCCGACACAGCCAATGCCACCCCAGACGGGCTCCAAATCTGCACCTGCTGCGCTGCGTGCACACCAGCTCTCTTAGCACCACCAACAGGGGGTGTCGTGGAGCTGCTGAGCGCCTTGCAGACAGACCCATCCCATTCCGTCCTATCTCGCTGGGACCCATGGCCTCCCTGAGCCTCTGGCGGGCCCATGGGCCATAACTCATAAAACAGGCTGACCCGCTTTCCCACACACACCAGGACACCTGCAACTCATGGCAGCGCATGTGCGCAGCGCCGGACAGACACAACAGCATGCGAGACGCAGCTGGCTGGCACGCGCGCTGGGGCAGGCGCTCTGGCCCCTCCAGCAGGAGGCCACCGCCGCCTGCATGGCTCAGGCACCCTGCATCCCAGACGCAGTGCCCGCACTCATGAAACATGCCCCGCCACATTCGCCCCAAGCCGGCCCCGCGCGGGCTACAACCAGTGGTGCCGGATGGCAAACAGCATCTGGAAGTAGGCAATGACGCGCATGCCGACCAGGATGCCGAGCATCACCAGCGCGTCCTCCGCGATGCTCAGGCCGTTGTCGATGTTGACCGGGATGAGGCTGCTCGCGTCGGGCACGGGCACGCCGCGCGCGCCGGTCAGGCGCAGCCCCGCGAACTCGTTCTTGACGAGCCCGGAGTAGCCGTACGCCACGTACGACACGTGCTTGATCCAGGCAAAGTAGACCGGCGTGCGCGTCTGCCGGAAGGCGCACGGGGGAGCGCACGCATCAGCGCTCCCGAGCCTGCAGGGCCTGGCGAGCGTGTGCGCAGGCACTGCCATGTGCATGCATGGCGTGACTGTCTCTGTGCAGCCACGCCTCAAGCCTATCACGGAGGCAGCTCCTGCACCATGCCGCATTCCAGCAAACGTGCATGTTGACTGAACCTGTCCGGCGGTAACAGACACCCACTGCTTGGTTCTGTGCTTGCATGCGAGCACAGCAGGAGCGGCAGCACACCTGGATGAAGCCCGTGAACATGAGCAGCGGCAGGTAGAACACGGAGAGGATGATCAGCCCGACCAGCTCGGTGCGATGGAAGCCGGCGCACAGGATGCCGAGCGTCTCGCTGATGAGCAGCATCAGGAACATCAGCGCAAAGAACACCACAAACTTCACAAACTCCACCTGGTACCCCACCTGAGCGCAGGCGCAGCTCCTGTCAGTGTTCAGCACCAATGTCAGCACCAATGCCGGCCACAATCGTGTGAAGCGACTCCGCGTAGAGTAGGCATACACAAGCACTGCAATTGCAGGCATGCATGGAGCCTGGTCGATAATTTAACACAACACAACAAAACTAGAAGCCCTTCATAACATGAGAGCCAGCACCATGGCTGCTAAATGGCTCATGAGGTGCCTGGCTGCAAGCAGGGCGCATGCGAGCCACCGGGAAGCCCACTGTCATCGGCAGCGAGCCATGCGACGCCCGGGCCGCACCAGGAAATAGACCGCGCAGTTGAACAGCGCGGCAAACATAGCCTGGAACGGCAGGCTGGTGAGGCTCTTGGCGATGAAGAACGAGGAGTAGTGGTACAGCCCGTTGCTGAGCTCGCGCCGCAGCAGCGGCTTCTGGCCGTACATGATGGAGCACGCGTTGTTGCCCGGCTGCAGCACCAGGCAGCTGGCAACGAACCAGAGCGACGCCACGCGGTCGAACGTGCCGGCCACCAGCTCGCCGTTCAGGCGCCAGTACGTCGCGCCTGCGCACGCAGTGGCTGCGTCTGGCTATCTGCCAGCTCGGCCACTTTAGCAAAGTCACTCAGCGCTAAGGCACATGGAGATGCGGTCGACCAGGCGGCAAGCACACATTGCATAGCAAGTTCCCGCATTAACAGCACGACACAGCTTTCCCAGATGCGCTCCGACACAGACAGACATAGGTTAGCAACGCGCTGTAGCTGACATGATGTGTTGCCCCATGACGCAGCGCTGTGACAGCATTACAGGCCGATGCAGATAGGCATGCGCTGTTGCCGCGCACCTATGAGGAACGCAAAGAAGAGGTACTGCGCGGCCTGCACCACCAGGTTGACCGGGCTGCGCCACCAGGTGCGCAGGAAGCGCGCGCTCAGCACCTTCACCTGCAGTGCGTGCGCACCAGGGTCTGCATCCTCGCCCTGTGAGCTGCCAGCTTCTTGGCGTGTCAAGCAAGAGCGCATGTGCACCAACCCACGAGGTGGCTTGCTTGCATGTGTGAAAATATATATGCAAGTAAGCCTGTTGCATGTGTTGCATATAAAATGCACTGTTATGCAAGACACAGCTACAGCAACCTTTGGCATCAGGCAGACAGTAACTGGACCTCCCTGGAGACATGCATCACGAAGAAAGAGGCATGTCCCTCAGGCCCGAAGGAAGTAAGCACGCCTTGCATGCGCATCAAGCAGGCCGAGGTATGTCGGGGCCTGTGCACTGCTCCCACCTGGTAAGTGTGCGAAGTTGCCACTTCGGCTAGCTCATCCTCGGGCGGCGGCAGCACAAACGCGGCTGCCGCAGCAAAGCTGCCCTTGCGCCCTGTCACTGGCTCCACCGCATCAAGACCGCCTGCACGCACACAAGGCCGCCCACTATGCAGAAATGCAGGCGGAGGTCACATGCCACCCCTGCCACTGGTCAACATCCTACACCAGTGACGTGCCACAGGCCGAACATAAATCTCTTAAGACCATAGAGCAGAGCGGGTCAGACCAAGAGCGGCCATGCCTGTCACGTGACCGCGCGGCGCTCGGACATGCAGCACTGTGTCGCCAGCAAAGGCTACGCGGTGGCCGCCGCCGCCGCCACCGCCGCCGTGCCTTACGCCGTCTGCGTCTGCGCCATCACGCGCACTCGTGCTGGCCACAGCCTGCAGGTGCACCTCCGACAGTGCTGGCCGTTCCGGCTCGTCCGCCATGGAGCGCTTGCCCTCCTGCCGGGCCAACCGGAACATGTTGACGTCTGAACAGCCTGTGACCGGCAGGCAAGCGCTTGTATGCCTCATTGTGGTTGCGTGCAGCATGCATTATCCACACGAAAGCGAACTTTCTGGGAAATGTCACCAATAAGAGCAAGGATGCATGTGCTAGGCATGCAGGGACAGGCATCGTTCGTCCGCGCAGAAGATGGCCGCGCACACTGCAGGCCTGGCGCACACAACATCTGAACATGTCACGCCTTATGGCTGCCACCTCGCAGCTGCGCTGGCAGGCAGCCTCGCATTTCGCACACGGCACGCCAGGCGGCCTGGTCTCGCGCAGCTGTGCGGCCGGGGCGCCTCACCAGGGCGCGCGCGGACGCGAGCTGCTCATAGTCCTGCGCGAGGCGCGGGACCGCGCTCGCCTTGTCCTTGCAGACGGTGAGCAGGTGCTCCGCGGTGCTGCGGAAGCTGGGCCGCCTGCCAGCCCGCCGCGCGCGCCGCGTGACCAACGCAGTGCAGACGCAACGAGGTGCTGCTGCTCGCTTCCACCGAGGAGCCAGGCGCGCTGGCGCAGGAGCAGCAAGTGTCACACCATGGCCGCGCCGTGACTGTCAGACGGTGGCCGTGCAGGCAGGTCTCTGTGAGACAGAACAGTGGCGGCGCGGCCGGGGCGCACGGGAAGCCGGCGGCCTCAAAGTAGGCGTCCGCCTGGGACCAGGCGCCGCAGTAGAGCAGGCGGCCGCAGGAGAGCAGGATTAGACTGTCAAAGTTCTCGCAGATGTCGCTGCTCGGCTGGTGGATGGTGCACATGATCTGCGGAGCCCGTGCAAGCATGACGGCTCACTGCGGCTCCAAGACTTGCTTGGATGCACGGCGGCGGCCCCTGTATATGGTGCATCGCTTGCCCTCCACCCCTCAACATGTTGTCCTCGCATGCAGCCAGCTCATATGTAGGCTTCAAGTGCACAGGGCAGGACATTAACAACCTCCCCTTTGTGCACAGTTCCTTATAAGCATGTCTGAGCGCTTGTGCACGCATGGACAGCCGGCAGGCGACCATGCCTCTGTTTTCCTCCAGTGGCACGCGCGGCCGCGCACCGTGCGCCGCTTCACGACTGCCAGGTGCGACAGCAGGCTGATCAGCGCCTCCGCGCTGTCCGAGTCCAGGCCCGTGGTCGGCTCGTCCAGGAAGATGGCGTGCGCGTCCGTGACCAGGCCAATGCCCACGCTCACGCGCCGCCGCTCGCCGCCGCTGATGCCGCTCACCGCGCCGTCGACATCCTCGCCGATCAGCGTGTGCTTGCAGTGCTGCAGCTCCTGCCCGCCAGGTGGCACACCGCGAGACATCAGGAGACGACCTGCATGAAATGCAACGTCGCGCTGTCTGGTCCTTGATAGTTGGTCGCGTGCTCTCGGTCGCGTGCTCTCGGTCGCACATCTTGTCAGAGCTAGCTGCCTGCCAGTGCCGAGCCCCGCACCAGGCCTTGATCATGCAGTGCTACCACCACCTCTGCGAGCGCGCTCAGGGCACGAGCCCCAGCCGGCCGCTGCACCGCCCCGCTCGGACCCAGCCACGGCGAGCACGGGGCCGGCCCCCGCACCAGCTCGCTCAGGATCTGCTCCACCCGCTCCTCCTTCCGCGGGTACGGCGTGCTCTGCGGCAGCTTCAGCAGCGCGCTGGTCATCAGCGCCTCCTTCACCTGCGCGCAGGCGCGGCGCGCGCTGTGCGGCGGCGGCGTGCGCCGCTGGCCGCCGAGCACAGCACCAAAGCTGTGCTCCGCATGCATGTCGGCTGTGAAGAGTGCGTGGCGCTTCAGCGTATGCGTTCACCCACAGTGAGAGCCGCCACACAGAGTGCAGGTACGACATATAGCAAGCACGCTTGCGTGCAGCGCTGTCGCAAAGGTTGAATGCAACGCTTGCGCGAGTGCCGGTTGCGCGGCGTGGCGCAGGCGCGTGCAAGCGCGCGATGGAGCCCACGCATGCAGGAGCGCACCGTCGCGGTCGCCAGCAGCACGTCGCTCTGCCATACCACCGCCGACTGCTTCCGGAACTCCTTTGGGCTGACCGGGCTGCCGTTCACCAGGATATCGCCTACCAGGCAGCCGCCGGAGATGTTGCAGGCCAGGATTTTGAGCTGCGCGCGAGCGCCCGCCCCGCTCAGAGCTTGCCTCAGCCTCAGGTACACTGTGCTGCACGTGCGTGCTGGACGCGGTTGATGCGCTGCCGCAGGTGCACTCCACGCCACCTGCCTGCGCGACACGTGGCACGCGCGCAGCGCCCTGCAAAATCTAGCCACAACATAAACAGCGCATAGCTGTAAGGAGTGCACTCTAGGCACCTGCCACCCGGGGTGGCAGCCCGGGCCGCGCACCAGCGTGCTCTTGCCCGCTCCTGATGCTCCCATGCATGCCGTCTGCAGTGCCAACGCAGGCCTGCCTCAGCCAGGCGCGCGTGCTGACAGCCGTGCGGAGCGTATCAGCATCACACAGGGAGAGCGCAAGGTGATGCAGGGTGCAGGCGCGCCCCTGCGCCCTGGGCAGGTGCTAGATCCTGGCCATAAGTGGTGCAAAGATGGGCCCTCACCAAGCGGCAGCTTCTGCACGAGCCGGTCACGTTCTGCAGGATCGGCAGCCGGCTGCCGTCCTTCGTAGCAATACTGAAGCCCAGGCCCCTGAAGTCGATGTCGCAAGGCGTCGGATTCACGCTCAAGCTGGGGCTGTGCTGCCGGGGCGTCTTAGGCGTGGTGGACCCGGTGTCCAGGCCCTCCATGGCTGCGCCCAGGGCGGGCCGCCCAGCTTGAGGGCCAGCTCTCAGAGCCCCGCGCCCCTCCTAGCCGCGCGCCCCAGGCTCTCCCGTCCGCGTGCGCTGCCCGCTCGGTGTCCTGGCGCGCCAAGCTCCTCTGCAGCACCACCCTGCGTGCCCGGCTCCTGTCACTCCTGGCAGGCTGCCTGGCAGCTCAAATCTGGACTGCCTGAGAGCCTGCTTTGGCGCGCCCTCCAGGGCTTGCTGGTGGATTTTGATTGCTCTCAACAGCAGCTCCTCCTGCGGCTGTCCTGCCCAGTGCTAGGCAGCAGGCTGCTATCTGCCTGGAGGAGCGCTGGAGGCCATGGGGGCGCTTGCAAAGACTGACCCCGCGCTTGAGGAGGAGCCAGACAGTCCCCGATCGGAGGATTGCTCGCCCCGCTGCTCGGGCCAGGGGCCGGCCAGCGGCGATGTGCAGTATGGTGGCTTTAAGACGGTGGCGGGGCCAGACTGGAGCGTCGCAATGCGGCAGAGCAAGCGTGGGTTCCACTGCCACGCCTTGGTCCAGGCCCGGCTGAGCCTGCCGCCCGACCAGGCCTTCGGCATGCTGACCGACCCCGTGGTGAAGCCTTGGCGGCATGTCAAGGTGGGAGGCCGGGCCCAATATGTGGTTTGGGTGAGCGGCTAGGTGTGGCATGGCTGTCTGTCTCAGCTGCAGGGTGGCTGCCGCACAGCACCTGCTGCAGGGTTGGTCAAGGCTAGGCTGGTATCCAGGGGAGCCATCTTGCTCACATAACCGGGCGCATATACCAGCCCATGGGACCACTGCAACCACGCACAGTGGCTTGCTCGCTCGGGCTGCGCCACCCAGCATCGTGTCCTGGCTATCCGTTTATCCGGCGCGCCTTGTGGAGCCCCTGCCTGTTCTGACCAGCCGCGTGCTCGGCGCACGCGCCAGCCTTGTAGGCCCTTCGGGTAGGGAGTGGACGGCCCGTGTTGCACTGCACTCCTGTGGCTCACTATATAGTGCGGAGTGTACTGCTGGTACTGCTTATATCCGTGAGACGCGCCAGTCTCACACGCGCGGTCAAATGAGCGACGAGCGCGTGCAAGGAGCTGTGCGGCGCGCTCCGCCAGGAGTGCACGTTCCGGGAGGTGCTAGAGGACGACGGCGTCCGCCAGGTTGTGGAGGTGGAGCAGACCGCGATGTGCCTGTTCAAGACCGTGCGCACGCGCATGATTGTGCACCAGGCGCGCAGCCTGCGCTCACATGCCGCAGACTCCCTCTCGCCCGCTGCTACGCTGCTACGAGCCGACAAACCTGGGGTCGCTTGCGCGTGGCGCGCGCTGCGGCAGGAGGCCTGCAGCCCAGAGTCCCTTGCCCTGGTTCTGCAGGGGCTGCAGCGGTATCACGAGTACGTATGCTTCAGGAGCGTGAAGCAGCTGGCGCAGCAGAGTGCGCGGCGGAGGCGGCGCAGAGCAGCAGGGATGCCTGTGGCTTGGTCAGCAATACATTGCGCCAGCTCTGCCCAAGGTGCACCAGCATCTCGTCACACACGGCGCGGCGTCCAAGGCCCGCAGCTGGCCGCGCCAGCTCCCGTTGCCGAGGGCAACGGGCGCTGTGCGCAAGACGCAGAGCCTCTGCCCGGTCGCTCTGTGGTCGGGGTCCTGCCTGCGCTCGTGAGCGGGGCGCGCCCGTCATGCCGCGCGCGCGGCGTCACGCCCGGCGCGCCGCCGCTGGACCGCGCGCCGCGGTACTAGTAAATTGTAAGAAAGCGGTGCCCACTGCATTACTTCCGGCGCGCCGCCGCAGGATCGCAGTGCGCGCACGGTGGAGTTCCGGCTGGCGCGCCAGGGCGCCATGCGCAGCTTCGAGGGCCGCTGGACGGTCACGCCCTGCGGCGGCGGCGGGTCCACGGTCGCGCTGGAGCAGCACATGCAGCCCGCGTTCGTGCCGCCGCCGCCGTTCCGGCGCTTCCTGCGGCGCGCGCTGCTGGGCAAGGCCGCGCACATGCTGCGCGACATGCAGGCGCGCCGCCCGCGGGCGCGGCACTCATGGTCTCCAGTCCATGGCGTCCTGGCCCTGACCGCGCTGCTGGGCAAGGCCGCGCGCGTGCTGCGCGATATGCAGACGCGCCGCCCGCCGGCGCTGCTCCGGGCCTCGGCGTCCCGGATCGCGAGCGGCAGCCGGGCCTGGCTTCCGTGCCGGTTTCGCGCCCTGAGCATGTGCCTGCTCCTCAGGCTGGCACCTCCGCCCCTGCCAACACAGGGAGCGCTGTGCAAGCAGACGGGTACCTCCGTGCAAATTTGTCGGAAGCCCTGCTTGCTCTGCTTGGCAGCGCGCCTCAGCGCTGCATAGCCACCGCGGCCAGCGCCCGCGCAGGCAGAGGCGGACGCGCTGGGCTGCAAGGCGGCCGCCGCGGCGCCGCTGGCGCCGCAGCCGGCGCTGCCGACGCCGGGCGCGCCGACGGCGGTGCTGCGGCTGGGCAGCCTGTCGCTGGGCTGCCACAAGGTGGACTGGGGCGCGGACGAGGTGGAGGAGAGCGAGCACAGCGCTGCGGCCTGAGCCTGCTGCGCGCTGGTCGCAGGATGGCGCCGCGGCTCGGCTCCGCCCCTGTCTGGGCTGCCAAAGTCGAGGTCTTGAGAGGGGCCGGCAGCCGCCCTGCAGTTGGGCAGCCCGCTGCTGGGCTGCCGCGCGCCGGGCCGGGGCGAAGCTGCTGCGGAGGGGCGCGCTCTCAGCCCCGCTTCTGCAACCTTCGCGGCCCGAGTCTGGCAAGCTGCAGTCCAGAGGCTGGCAAGCTGCAGTCCAGCTGCAGAGGAGCTTTGCAGGCATGCAACTTTGTGGTTATGTAGGTCTTGATGTTTTGCATGGGCGGAACGAGCGCACGGTTGGAGCTGCCGAGCTCCGACGCACTGGGCAGCCACAGCGACTGCGCAACCCCAGATGGTGGCTGGGCGTGGTCAACAACCGTGCTGCTGCCATGAGTGCCCTGGTGTTGAGGAGGGTGTATTTAGGCGCGAAGTATTTAGCGAAGTACCTGACTTGCTCTGGCGAGCTTCGGGGTCTGTCATGGAGGCTGCATGCAGTCATGCCTGTTGTTGGTGCGCAGGTCATGTTGTTCAGAGCACAGCGGTTATAATGCATGCCAGGACCTTCAGACAGTCTGCATGGGCCGCTTGCATTGTCAAGGTGGTTTGCTGCGTGTCGTGTTGTGTGCCTTGCCAGTGAGGTGCGCACGCAGTGCCGTTCGTGCAGCTTCATTTGTGTTATCAGCTTTGCACATGAAGGTGCTCATTGTGGTCGATCCACACTATAGTTTGAGGTGGCAAGTGATCAGGTAACAAAGAATCCGCGTTCATTTAAATTGCAAAACCGAGGGCGGCACAGTGCATCGTTGCACCTCTTGTCTGTGCCAGCCTTGTACAGACGGTGTTTACAGGGCGCATGTCCTAGTCTGGCAGCGCACGAGCGGCCAGGACATACGGGCCGCATCAGGCCGGGCGCCAACGAGCCAGCAAACAGGTGGGAGCAGACACATAACCGGCCACACATGCAGAGCTTGAACAGCCAGTTTTTATCAATCAAAATGCGGGGCATAGCTAGGGCGGCTCCTACAAGAGCCATGGCGGCGCTCCCAGCCCGCACCCATCTCTGCTGCAGCCGCCGCGCACGCGCAGCGTGAACCCCAACCCAGGTTGTCAAAGCCGACGGCCCTGCCTCTGTGTTCCCCACAAAGCCCGATGCCCTGCATGAGCATGTGCGCGGAACGAGCGCACTTTGTCCTGCAGACCTGCAGGATAACCCTGGACCCGCGCCTTCCCCTTTGTAAGCAGCCCCCGCCCCCGCGCCCACATTGAGCCCTGCCCACTCCTCTCTGCACCTGTGCAGGCGCTGCGGCGCCGCCGACTCGTCGCCCCGCGCACGCTAGCCGCGCCTGCCGCGCCTTTATAGACACCCCGCCCCCCTCGCCCCGACACCCTCTGCACTAACCCTGCTAAACACTCCACAACCCTCATCACACGGCGCTCATAGTGCAGCCAGCGCATGGCGCAGGTGCAGCCCTCCATCCGCAGTGACTCAACCCAACCCGTGCCCCCCCTCCGGGCGTCCCTACAACCAGCGCAACCGGATGCTGACCAGCATCTGGAAGAAGGTGATGATGCGCATGCCGACCAGGATGCCGACGAGCACCCACGCGTCGCGGCCGATGTCCAGGCCGTTCTCGATGTTGGGCGGGATGAGCGAGCGCGCCTCCACCTCGAAGCCGCCCGGCGCGGTCAGGCGCAGGCCCGTGAACTCGTTCTTGATGAGCCCCGAGTAGCCGTAGGCCACGTACGAGATGCGCTTGATCCAGACCAGGTACTCGGGCGTGCGCGTCTGCGCGCGTGCGCGCACGGCGGCGTCAGCGCAGGCCCGCGCCGCTGCCTGATGCAGGCCAGGCTCTCTGGCGAGCGCGTCGGCGTGAGCGGGCGCACAGGGGGCGTCAGCGCAGGCTCGGGCCGGCCTGCGCGGCTGGCGCATGGCGACCCGGGCGGGCTGTTCGGGCATGACTGCGACCCCGCATGCATGGTTAGGGTTAGAGTAGCGGCGCGGCGGCGGGGCGCGCCTGGAAGAAGCCGGTGAAGATGAGCAGCGGCACGTACAGGCCCTGCAGCACGATCGCGCCGACGAGCTCGCTGCGGCACAGGCCCGCGCACAGCATGCCGAGCGTCTCGCTGATGAGCATCATCAGCGACATCAGCAGGAAATACGTGAAGAACTTGGCCACCGTGATCTGGTAGCCCACCTGCGGCCGCGGAGACATGACATCCTGGTGAGCAGCCTAACCCTCACCCCAATCGGATGTGATGCAGAAATCTTGCCTCAGTGTTGCCTAGCGCGGAGCAGCTAGCAGGCGCATGTGCATGGCGCGAGCGTGCTCTATCTCGCGTCACCAGAAGCTGTGCAGAAGGAGGCGGCAGGAGGCTGCAAGCCGACTGGGACGTCGGTGCAGTGGAGCACACCAGACAATGGTGCACCATGCGTGCGGGCGAGCATGCATGCCAGCATGCATGCGTGCCAGGACGAGGGCAAGGGGAGGAAGCGACAGCCCCAGCCAGGCTGCTCCACGGCCGCAGGGCGGGCGGGCGGGGCCCGGCCGCGGGGCGCGCCAGGAAGTAGACGGTCGCGTTGAAGATGACCGCGTAGGCCAGCTGGAAGGGCAGGCTGGTCAGGCTCTTGGCCACGTAGAAGGCCGAGTAGTGGTACAGCCCGCTGCTGAGCTCGCGCCGCAGCAGCGGCTTCTGGCTGTAGAAGATGGTGCACGCGTTGTTGCCGGACTGGAAGATCACGCACAGCGCGGCGAACCAGATGGACGCCGCGCGGTCGTACGTGCCGCTGCTCGTGTCGTTGCCCAGGCGCCAGTACATCGCGCCTGCGCGCCGGGGCCGGCGGTTGGGGCATGGCTGGGGTGTGGGCTGCAAGTGCAGTGCATGCGGCGCGGAGCTGGCGGGTTGCTGCCCAGGCGCCGATACATAGCGTCTGGCGCGCGCCGGCCCCTGTGTTTAGGGTATGGGCGGGGTGCGGGCTGCAGTCGCGGTGCATGCGGTGCGGAGCTGGCAGGGCCGTGCCGGGCAGGGGTGCATACGCCGCGGGCTGCAGTCGCGACGCATGCGGAGCATGGGCGGGCGGGGTGGTGCCAGGCGGGAGTGCATGTGCCGCGGGCAGCACAGCATCGCCCTACTGCCTCATCAATAGGTCGCGGGCATGGAGAGGCGCAGGGAGAGGGGCGCCCACCAAGCAGCAGCGCGGCGATGATGTACTGCGCGGCCTGCACCACCAGGTGCACCGGGCTGCGCCCCCACGAGCGCAGGAAGCGGCTGCTTAGCACGCGAATCTGCGCCGCGCCGCACGCCAAAACACTCTCTTACTCAGCACTTTCGATAGGTCACCATAATGAAATAAGAGCGCATGGACTTGCCAGATACAAGCGAGCGTCAGCCCTGCTTGACATGCCGTCCGTGTATCACAGTTGTTGCAAAGCCCATGTGTTCCTATGCGCCGCAGGATGCGCGGAAGAGACATGGGCCATGCGCGCCTGGTAGAAGCGCGAGGTTGCGACTGTGGGCCCCCCCTCTTGCCGCTGCTCCGGCACGCTCGGGCGCGACAGCGCCGGCGGCAGCGGCCGCGCTGCACGCAGGCCCAAGCGTTAGGGCCTGCGTGTTATGCCAGAGACAGATCGGCATCTTCCACATGCTAATGGCATAGCCGGCAACACTCCAGGTTTAGTGCCGTACACAACGGCTGCGTCATGGCTGCATGAGCACTCAGGATTACTGTGAGTCGGCGAAAAAAGTCGATGCCCTTGGCATGCCGCATCGGCTTGCCACCTCTCTACTGTGTATTTGACTATCGTGACATGGATACCATGCAGATGGCAGCAATGGCAGCATCGCTTGCGGCGCCGCGGCGCCCGGCGCGCACCGCTGTGCGGCGTGGTCGCCGTCGCGGTCAGGCTGAGGCTGGCCGCGCGGCGGTGCAGGCCGGCCACCGCGTCGCCCGGCGTGGCCGGGTCCTCCACGTCCAGCGCGCGGTGCGGCGTCTTGCCGCGCCCGGTCTTGGGCGTGAACACCGCGGACTGCGCGCGGGGCGGCCCGGGCGTCAGGCCGCGCAGGCCGGCTGGGGCGGACGGGGAGCTGTCCCTCAGCCCTTGCGTCTCCCTGCTACCACGGGCTGTCCTTCATGGCGGCCCAGGGCAGTGCTGTCTGGTCTGCCTCTGCCCAAGGTGATCCTGCTAGACTTCATGGCGTCTCTGGGATGCTGCAGGCTCGGACGGGGGCTTCAGGGATGCGACACAGGGGGGCAGCACTCATGCGCTCGCCCGCGCGCGCGCTGCGGGCAGCAGGGCGCGGCATGCATTCGCTGCCAGCAGGCCCCGTGCGCGCCTTGTAGCGCTTGGCGGCCTGCGAGACCGCGAGCGTGTACGCTGACGCGAGCGCCGGCACCGCGTACTCCTTGTCCTTGCACAGGTGCAGCATGTGCTCCGCCGTGCTGCGGTACTCCGGCCGCCTGCGCGCGCGTCCAGGAGGGCCACATCAGCGCCTCGCCTCCCGGAGCCTGGTTGGAGCCTGGCTGCTGCCCTGCCTGCCGGCTGCCCTCCGCTGCGGCCCAGGCAGTAGCCTGATCTGACCTAGGGCCATACATCAGTGTCCGCCGCGTGTGCAAACGGGCCATGTCTGCAAGCGTCTTCTCGCATGCAAGCGTCCTCAGCGCAGGCAGCAGGGCGTTGCCAGGGTGTTGCCCTGCCTGCAGCGTGCGGGCGCGCAGGGGCACGCAGGGTGCGCGGGCGCGCACTTGAAGCCGGCGTCAGCGAAGTAGGTGTCGGCCGCCATCCAGGAGCCGCAGTACAGCAGCCGGCCGCAGGACATGAGGATCAGGTCGTCAAACATGTTGCAGATGTCGCTGCTGGGCTGGTGGATGGTACATACGATCTGCGGCGGCCCAGCGCCCCGCCTCTCAGCGCCGCCGCGTGCGCATGCCGCTCCAGCATGTGTGCTGAGAAGTGTGCAAGCATGCGCATCCAACATGCGAACATGCTTGCCAAGGAAGCCATGCAGCAATCTCAACTGGTCATTCTCCTCCTGGTGCATGCGCGCATCAGCGGACATCGCCAGCTCCCTGCGATCAGTGCCGGTCTCCTGCAACAGGGCCGCTGAGCTCGCTCCCAGGGCCGCGCTGCCGACGTGCAACACCACCCATGCTGACGCGTCCTGACGCGTGCTAAACTTTAATGAGTGGCACGGCCAGGTTCCACAGCTACCGCCCTCCCAGGTCCACGAGGGCCTGCTCCCCCGGCCGCGGGCGGGCGCGCACCGTGCGGCGCTTGGCGGCCGCCAGGCCGGACAGCAGCCCGATGAGCGCCTCCGCGCTCTCGCTGTCCAGGCCCGTGGTCGGCTCGTCCAGGAACAGCACGCGCGCGTCGGTGACCAGGCCGATGCCGACGCTCACGCGCCGCCGCTCGCCGCCGCTGATGCCGCTGACCGCGCCGTCGATGTCCAGGCCGATGCGCGTGTGCTTGCAGTGCTGCAGGTCCTGCGCGCGGCCGCCGCGGCGCGCGCTCGATCGCCGGGCGCGGGCCTGCCAGGCGGCGTGCGCGGGGTGCGCTGCCTGGCCGCGTTTATTATCTTGCAGGGGGCAACGCCCATGGACGCATGAAAGCACGGGGGGCCTGGTGACCCGCTGGCAGTACTTGCGCGCAGTAGCCCGCTGGCAGTACCAGCGGGCTACTGCGCGCACAGGACCAGCGACAGGCGCGGCCCATCCCATGTGGCCTCCTGCTGCGCATGCGGTGCGCGCGCTTGCGAGCGCCACAGGCGGCTCAGCCCCGGCGTGCGCGCAGCCTGCCCGGGCCGGCGCGGCGCGGCGCACCAGCTCCGTCAGGATCTCCTCCACGCGCTGCATCTTCTCGTGGCGCGGCATCTGCTGCGGCAGCTTCAGCAGCGCGCTCGTCACGATGGCCTCCTTCACCTGCGCGCCGCGGCCGCCCCGCCTCAGCCGCGCCTGCCTGCTGCCGGGACCCTGGGCGCCTGCCCGCTCCCGAGCTCCCATGCCAGGCAGACCAGGACAGGAGGCCGCTGCTGGCCATCAAGCCGGCAGGCGCCCTGCACAATCGCCGCTGCATACCGGGGCTCTCTACAGGCTCCGCGCACAGTCCCAGCAGCTGACCCTCAGCCTAGCCCGAGCCTATGAGCACAGCAAGGCGCTCCCTGGGCCACGCTGGACGCAGGTGAGCTCCAAGGCGGCGCGGCAGCCACACCCACGCTCTTTGCAAGGCCACGCGAGTGCGCCCTCGGCCGCTTGCGCTTGCGCCCAGCCAGCGCTCGACGCCGCGCCGCGCGCAGCGGTGGGGCGCACCGTGGCCGTGGACAGCAGCACGTCGGACTGCCATACGACCGCCAGCTGGTTTTTGAACTCCGCCTCCACAATCGGCAGCCCGTTCGCGTACACCGTGCCGCTCTGCTCGCCGCCGGAGATGTGGCACGCCAGCAGCTTGAGCTGCGCGCGCGGGGCAGCAGAGCACGTCAGGTGCGGGGGCGCCCCGCCTTACGCCCATGCCTGGCCTGCGGCATGCGCGCGCTGCCGCGCTGAAGCAGCCAAGCCCGAAACAGGCAAGACTGCAGCGGGTCGCAACCCCTGTTACCCACGCGGCCTGCACGCTGCTGAACTCGACCCGCCTGAGGCCAGGGCAGCTGCGACGCGCTGCCAGCCGCTCGCGCGAGGCTCACGCAGGAGCGCTTGCGCGAATTGGCGCGCTGTCCTGAGCACCGCTGCCGCCACTGCGCGCGCTTGCCGCCTGCGCTGCCAGCTTGTTTGGCCGCGCGCGGCCTGGCAGCCCCACCGCACTGTAGCTGCCCGCCAAGTCTGCACATGAGGCTACATGTTGTAGCCCCTGCATGCCTGGCCTCCCCGCTCCTCCCTGTCTGTATTGCCGTTCGTTGTAGCCAGGCCAGGCTGGCCGCGCGGGGCTGCTGGTGCCAGGCCGCATCGCCCGGCATCCGCTCACCTCCCACCAACAAGACGCAAGCACGGGACCTGGGCCGCACCAGCGTCGTCTTCCTGCGCGCCAGGCAGCCCCGGTCAGCCCGCCGAGGTCCGTAGGAGGTCTTGCGCAGCGAGGCTGCTGGGCTGATGGCCGCCCTGCAGCACGCCAAGGAGGGAGTCCGCACCCCGCCCCGGACGAGCCCAGGATGGCCGTGAGGGCGGTGGAGCGGATGCTGCCAGTCACGTCCTGCAGAATGTCGATCGCCCCGTTGTTGGCTCCGCCGCGCCGCAGCCTGTAGCCCACATGCCTGAAGCTCAGGTCGCACAGCTCCTCGCACGCGCGCGACCCCCGAGCGGACTTCGGAGTCGTCATCGCGCCCCGCTCGCTACTACGGCCTGGGAGCTGTTCTGCGGCCTGCTCTATGCAGAGGCCGTGTGGGCCTTGCAGAGCTCCTCCAGAAAGCAGGGTTTCGCAACGCTGGTTTTTGTGCCCTGCCCATGTCCAAATCCCGCAAGCTGATGTGCTGGCATGCACGGTCATGTGCTGTGGTAGAATTGCTGCCAGAGCGGCAAAATGCGGTATGCGCCCAGCGCGCTCCAACGCCCATGCCTCACGGATTGGGCGCGCAGAACGTGTGCAGCGAGCCGTGCCCGCCCACAGTCTTCCTGCTGCAGCAAGCGGCACCACCCCTTCTCAACACCCAGGCGCTGAGTGCCTGCTATGTCTGGCGCTGAAGCTCGGCTGTGTCCGTGATGCCGGCTGGGTTGCTTGGTTGCTTCAGGTGGCTGCGACAAGTCAACTGACTCCAGACCGGGATGAACCAGCACTTTTGACATGCAGTATGTGCGTGCTGTGGTGCAGTCCTGCTTGCTACATTCTGCACGGCGCTACTTGTCAGCGTTGTGCAGAGCGTTGAGCGATGCCGCAGCAGCTCTTTACATATGGGCGTGAAGCACGTGCGTCAAGCCACATCTCCTCTAGCCTGGTCTATCCCTAAGGAAGGCCACCTGCTGACATGCGTCCGACAAGACAACAACCCAGTTCATGCACAGTGTGAGGTACGCACTGCAGACGCAATGTGCCAGTGAGCCCACGCGCCAAGGGCCTCTTACCGCAGCAGCTCCCTGATCATGCCTTCAATCCATTTGCAAGTGCTGAACCACAGCTGAAGTTGTGCCCAGGCCCGCCCTCAGCCCGTGCTTGCATGCATTTGACCCGCGAATGCGCTGATGGCACGGCGTGCGGCCTGCAGTAGTGATGTTGTTGTGACGCTGTTCATCATGCGGGCCCGAACCACTGAGTGCATGTGTGCTATCTACGTGCCGCCCTCAAACACCGCCTGCATGACAAGCGCTACCGCGTGCAGAGCCACGCTCCAACCAGCTTACCCTCTACAGGACCCCACGTACATGCGCTACAGGGTGTGCGAAACCCACCTCCGCCGTAGCATGCCTGCCCCCACACGCATGGCGTCTGTGGGTGCCCCGCCTGGCTCCCGCCAGGGCCCCATCCCTGACGTGGCCAGCAGGCCTCCAGGGCGGTGAGTAAAAAGAGCGGGCTCTTAGACCCGCTCCTAAGGAAATTATGTCACAAGCGCGACAGGCCAGCTGCCTGGCGCTGGAAACCCGGGTACCAACCAGCCCAGCATGCTTGAGCGGCCCACAGCCCGCTCTGGTTGGGACGCTGCATCGCCGCGCGCGCAGAGGCGCAGGCCGGCTGCTCTTGGGGTGCTGTCGGGTGCTCTGGCAGACGCGTTGCGCGCTGCGCGGGCGGCGCGGCTGCCCGGCCCGGGTGCAGAGCCGCGCGCGCAGCCTGGGCGCGATTGGCGCTGCCCGCGGCCCGCGTGCGCGGCAGCACGGGCCAGAGCTGGCGCATGCATGCGCTCCAGCGCGAGCAGTGCCCCGGCGCGCGCGCCGCGCCGCTGCCGCTGCATCACTGCGCGGGCAGCGACGCGGCGCGCCCCAGGCGCGGCGCCGAGTGCGCGCGCAGCACGTCGCCGCCGCCGGGCGCGCCGCCGCCGAGCGCGCCGCCGACCAGGCACAGCGCGGTGATGGAGCGCACGCGGCGGTGGCCCGCCGTCGCAGGCCGGCCTTTTACGGCGCCCGCGGCGTCGCGCGTGCCGGCCGCGAACGTGACCGAGCGCTTGAGCGGCGCGGGGCCGGGAGCGTCGCCGCCTGCGCCGCCTGTGCTGGCGGCCGCCGCCGACAGCGAGATCGCGGCCCGCCGGCCGCCGCCCTCCTTGCCGTGCTCCTTGTCTGCCTGTGGGGCGGGCGGCGCCGGCGCGGCCGCGGCCGCGCCCTCGGCCTCCGCCGCACGGATGCCGTCGCACGCGCGCGGCCCCGCGGGCGGCCGCCCGGCGGCGACACGCGCGGCCTCGTCGCGCACCTCCCGCAGCATGAACTCGCAGAACGCGATCAGCGCGTAGCGCATGCGCCGCCGCAGCGGCCGCGGCGCCCACTTGGGGTGCACCTGCGCGCCGCGCCCACAGACCGGTCTCAGCTCGATCACCATTGCCAATCACGTCTGCTCCGCCGTGCACCAAGCGCCTGCCGACCTGCGGGGAATGCACGCTTGCGAGCATGCACTCGTGACAATGCTGCATAAGGTCGTCCTCTTCCCTGGAATGCTGCAGCCTGAGCAGTGCCAAATGAGCACGTTTCGTCTGCCCTCTGAGGGTGACACAGGAGCGTTGCTGCAAGGATGGGTGGCCGCCCTGTGCCACAGCTGCTCACAGGTCACGCTTTTGGCGCTGTCCAGCAGGGCGTGCTCGCCTCCTGCTCAATGAGCAGCTGGCAGCTGCCGGCGGCGGCCGGCAGCAGCCGCCAGCGGCCCTCAAAGCGGCGCAGCACGCCCGGCGCCGCCAGGCGGAAGGCCATGCTCCCGGCAGGGCGGTCCTGCGCCAGGGCACACGCAGTGGGGCGCAGTCTGCGACAAGGCAACGCACGGAGTCTCCCCAGAGAGCCCTGTGACGCGCCTGCACCTTCCCGCACGCACGCATCTTTGTAGCAACGCGAGCAGCTCGCGCGCGCGGAGCAGGGAGGGAGGCAGCCCCACAAGCGTGCCCGCGGACCAAGAGGGAAGTGCAGCACCGCCCAGGCGCGGTCAGAGGGGTGCGCGGGGCCGGCGGCGGGCGGCGGCGGACCAGCGTGACGGCCAGGCGCGTGCGCAGCGTCTTGTGCATGTGCAGGAACGCAAACTCCACCGTCTGCTCGACCTCCAGCGCCTGGCGCCCGGCGCCGTCGTCCTCCAGCAGCCGCAGGCATGCGCACTCCTGCGCAGCGCGGCCCGGCGCTGTCAGCACAGCCTGCGCGTCGCGCCCTGGCAGCGCCACCCCAAGAGGCCACGCCTGCCTCCTCCCCGGTAAATTGCAACCCAGCGCTTTTCTCCTCCATCCGCACTAATCGGTGCAATGGTGCGCTGCGCGCCCTGGCAGCACCGGTGAAGCGCGCGCGCATCACCATGGTCCGAGCTTCGCGGGGCTACAAGAGTGCCTCACAGCGCAACTCCGCGGTGTGTTCCACAAAGGCAGTGATCAAGGGGACTCAGCACCAAGCGCTGTGAATCACTTGCGTCACATGCACCTGTATGGGGCAACTGGCAGTGCAGGGCACGCTCGCAAGCGCTGCCGCAGTGCTGGTCGCGTCAGTGCAGCATGAGGCTGTTTCATGATCTGCAGCGCTACTGCCACAGCAGCTGCACGCTGCTTCCGCGCTCCCCCGTGAGCGCCGCCCGGGACACCTCTCCCAACACCCTGGCCTGCCCCCAGCAGGCGAGCCAGCACCCTGCAGAGGCCTGGGCCGCGCTGGGGGGTTGTGAGGCAAGGAGTGACTGTGTCTCCAGGGGGGGCACTCCCAGGAAGCATCCTGGGCCCAGGAGAGGGACATCACCTCAAAATGCCTCCAAGGCAAGATGTTGCCGCCGAAGAAGAGGCCGAAGGCCGCTTCTACCGGCAGTGGCAGGGCGATGGAGGCGGACGCCCTCAGGAAGAAGCCTCGCCGACTGGGCTGCACGGTGCACGTCCAGTCGCTCTCCGAGCTGCGCAGCGTCTTCTTGTCGTTGTAAGTGCCGGTGGAGGACTGGGGCGCCGAGCAGCTGGCGTCGCTGCCGCTGTCCGACTCGTTGTCGCTGCTGTCTGCCAAATCCACGGCGTGGGACGTCACGGGCTCAGCAGGCTTGGCCTGCTGGCGCCTGAGGAAGCCCATGGGCCGATGCGCAGGGCCAGCGGGGCGCTATGACGCATGGCCAGGAGGGCGCTCAAACACACCGTACGGCTACCCTAGGCACGGGGCAATCACGGTAAACACGCAAGAGAGCTCAACCTCAGTCACTGGGGACCTGTACAGCAGGAGGATCAGCGAACAGGCTCAGCAGAGGCAGATTGCCAGCTCAGCGTCTGGCAGCGATGCTGCGGCACGCGGCGCGGCGCGCGGCGCGCCTGGCAGCCTCAGCGCTGGCCCAGCCGCGTGCAGGGCCTGAAGCGTGCGCGGCGGCAGGCTGCGCGCAGCGCCAGGTTCCCCCTTCTGCCTAGGGCGCAGCGGTGCCTGTGCGGCACTTGGGAGCGTGCAGCTGAGACGTGGTCGCCTTGTGCAGGCGGCGTGGGGACGCGCGGGATACGCGACCAACAGCCACGATATCTTCAACGTGGCGCGTGCCTGGGCGCTCGGCTGCGGTGTGCACGTCCGTGCACGTGCTCGCCCTCGACTTGCTGACCTCCGTGCGCCGCGCAGCACCGCGAGTCGCCGAGCAACAACTGGGAGACAGAGTTTGACTTTACGCCGGACAACTATGAGAGGGTGCGCTCGGGCGCTGAGGCCAGCCTTCCCCACACGCCCCCGCCGCTCTGCGTATCAGCGCCAGAGCGGGCTCTGCGGGGCCTGTGCCGCTCCCCCGTGCAGCGCACTGCCGCGGTGTGTGTGAGCTGTTGACGCTTTGCCGCCAGCGCAGGCCGCGGAGCTCATCTCGCGCTTCCCGGTGAACTACAAGCAGAGCGCGTGCATCCCGCTGCTGGACCTGGCGCAGAAGCAGAACAACGGCTGGCTCAGCCTGGCGGCGATGAACCGCGTGGCCAAGGTGCTGGAGATGCCGGAGATCCGCGTGTACGAGGCGCGCCCCCACCATGGCTCGGAGGCGCCTGATGCAGGCGCCGGTGCTGCGGTGCTGGGCAGCTGGGAGGCCTGCGTGTGTGCGGCGCACCTGCCAGACCAGGCGCCTTCGTGCTCAGGCTGTCCAGCCCTGGGCGGCGCGCGCGGGTGGCACCGCTGTTGGGCGGCAGACGTCCAGTATAGCTGCAGGCTGTTGCAGTGCTCAGGGTGTGTCGCGCAAGTAGCAGCCAGGTCACATCTAGTGCGTAGGCCATTTTTCCTCAGGTGCGCGTTTTGCATCTGCCCTCAGCGCGTGGTGGAGCAGCCGCATGTCCGCCTGCGGCCCAGCTTGAGGCAGCTGCAAGCATCAACAGGCTCATGGCTGGGCGGGAGCAAGCGGCTAGAGAGCGCATCGCCGTGATGCGCAGCGCCCCTCCTCGCAGCCTGCGATGCGTCTCAGCCGTGTGGCGCCAGCCCGCCAGCCTGCAGAGCGCGCCGGCCGCGGCGCCGCGCAGGTGGCGACCTTCTACACCATGTTCAACCGCTCGCCGATCGGCAAGCTGCACGTGATGGTGTGCGGCACCACGCCGTGCATGCTGTGCGGCGCGCGCGGTATCTACCAGGCGCTGCGGGACCACCTGGGCGTGGACTACGGCCAGACCACCAAGGCGCGCGCCTGGCACGTAGGGTAGGGTTATGGTAGGGTTAGGGTAGGGTAGGGCTAGCCCGGGGCCTCGCTGGTCCGCGCGCTCGGGGCCGCGCGTTGCTTAAGCTTGGCGCTGTGGCTGGTTGCCTGTGGGCGCCCGCCCGGCCGCGGAGCCTGGGGCGGCGTCACGCCGTGGCGCCTACACGGCGCAGGCGCCGGCGCTGTGCGGCCTCGGCAGCAAAGCTGTCCGCCGTGCTGCATGGAGGCAGTCGCCGCCCGTGAGGCGCCAGGGGCTCTGATGAGGTGAAGTCATCATGTGCTGCACCGCGTGATGCTGGCCGAGCCGGCAGCTGCGCAGCGCCGGGCTCCGCGTGGCACTGGTGGCCTGGCTCGCGTGCCTAGCGTCACCGTGCTCGCCCCGCGCGCCAGGACGGCTGGTTTACGCTGGGCGAGATGGAGTGCATGGGCAGCTGCGTGAACGCGCCGATGGTCGCCGTGGCCGACTACCGCAACGGCGTGGAAGGCTTTAGCTATACCTACTATGAGGACCTCACGCCGAAGTCGATTGTGGAAATCTGCGAGACGCTCAAGGCCGGCAAGCAGCCGCGGGTGCGGCTGCGAGGCCCTGCTTAATCAAATTTTGGTGTGATTGGGGGAGAGTGCGTGCCGCTGGTCATGGCCTGACTGCATGCATGGGTTTTGGAGCCGACACGGCTCATAGTTGCTGTAGCAGCATGCGGTTTGGTGTGGTCAGCAGCCGTGGGTTGTGCAGCAGCTGTGGGTTGCCAGGACACAGGGGGTTGTGGCATGCCGCAGCGGGCTCTGCCAAGACAAGCCCAGCCCTGAACGCTGCTGCATGTATGCGTCCAGGGGTTTGGCGCAGGCCGGCTCGCAGCAGGCCCTCCCAGTTAAGCCCAGACGCTCTGCCGTGCTGCACGAGCGCTCGGGTGCGGGCGCAGGTCGGCTCGCAGTTCCGGCGCTTTGCGGAGCCGGCGGGGCAGGTGCAGGACAACGAGTGGGTCGTGCGCGGGAACGAGCCGACAGCCACGCTGAGGTTTGAGGCGAACGGCGGGAAGGTGCAGCCCCGCGCGCCTGGCCGGGCCTCGTGCGGGCCATGCGTATCCGAGTCTGCTCAAGCTTTGCATGCATGCACACCTGGCGGCAGGCATGGTGCGATCCGTCTGAGCCGCTCAGGTTATCGAGCACTGTGTGGGGCTTGCTGAGTCAATGCCAGCGCTCAGAGCCCGCGCCAGCGCCCACAGCACATTGCAGCTCTGGGCCTGTGCGAGGCGGTGCTCTGCTGAGGGCGCCACCGAGCGCGACACCTGCCTCTGACCTAATCACCTAGCAGGGCTGTGCGGCCGAGCCCCCACGCCGTGGCCCCGCCAGGTACCCGGCCCGTACTGCCGCAACATAGACGACGTGCCGGACCCAAAGGAGGACACCAAGGGCGCGCCCAAGGGCGCGCCGCCGTCGGCGCACGCGCCCAAGACCGAGGGCGGGCAGAAGGGAGCACAGAAGGGGTAAAATGTTGTGGGAGTGCATGTGCTTCAGCTGCTGTCGTTGTGTGCGCATGTAACAGACATGGTTTACAATGTCACCGACACCGAGGCTCGGTGAGCACTTATCGGAGGTCATCTCCTTCGCCCTAGATGAGGCTCGACACTTGCAAACTTGAACGCACCTGTTTTTATTGCCTGACGTCGTCTCCGATCCGATTTTCCAAGCACACTGCCAAGGTGAGTGAACCAGCGCTGGTCCAGTGCCTGGCTGGACGCAAATGAGCGCAACTGATGCGCTGGATGCCTACCTGCAAGCAAGCGGAGCACATGCGCGGCCTTCCGCCCGCCGCTGCAGCGCGTCTGGCGGCAGCCAACCGTGTGAGAACAGACGCAGCGCAGGCGCTGTGCTGAGCGGCAGCGCAGCGGTGCGCAAGCAGGCGGGGCGCGGCAGCGCCGCGCCGTCGCAGCGCACCCAGCCTGCTGCTGCCAACATGCTCACACGGCCAGCCGGGGCCTGCGTGAGCCTGGCGAAGCAGCGGGCGCGTGCAGCGGCGGACAGGCCGGCTCTGGCGCCAGAGCAGGCGCGCGCGGCGGCGGCCCCTGGCCGCGCCGCGCTGGCCGACGTCACGGCAGCTGTACGCAGCGGCGCGCACGGCCGCGCCACGCAGGCCGTGCAGCATCGAGGCGTGCCGGGGCTGGGCGCCAGCCCTGCTGCGCAGGCAATGCGCGCACCCCGCACGCTCCGCGCGGCTGCCGAGCGCACACAAGCGGGCGACGCAGGCGCCCCTGCAGGGCCGGGCGCACCCGCAGGCTCTAGCGCGGCCGCGGTGGGCAGCCGACCAGCCTGCAGCGCTGCAGGTGATCGCCGGGTGCCCCCAGTGGGCGCGCGCCTGGGCAGCCCAGGCGTCGCCAGCCAGCACGGCATGGATCGCGCCGGCAGCCCCGCATCAAGGCAAGACTTGGCCTGGAGCCCCGCCGCGCCCGCCGCCGCGGCTCTGAGCCACGCAGCGCACGGCAGCGCGGCAGCGGGCTGGCGCTCTGTGGCGGCGCGCACGCAGCCGGCAAGCTCTGTCACGGGCCGCGCTGCGTGCGGGCAGGGGGCAGGGGCGTGGGATATGCTGGAGCACCGCGTGCGGCCTGCAGCTGCTGCAGAGCGAGCCAACTCGCACGCTCTGCCTGGCCCGGCGCTGGGTGGTCCGCAGGCTGGCGTGAAGGGCGCTGGCGTCGCGCACGCGGCCGCGGCTGCCAGGCAGGGTGCGCCGGGGCGCGCGGCGGAGCCCTGGGCTGCGCTGGGGCGCGCGGCGGAACCCTGGGCTGCGCCGTGCCCGCAGCCGCGGCGCCTGGCCGTGCCGACGCCCCTGCGCCGCGGCGCTGCTCCCATCCCGGTCAGGGACGACGTCGCCCCTGCTGGGCCGCCGTTATCGGCGCCGGAGCGCCGCTCGGAGGCCGGCCGTCTTTGCGGCGGTCCCGCGGCCCTGCTGCGCTATGGCGGCTCGCCCGAAGCGGCTGTCCCTGCCGGCGGCCGCGAAGGCAAGGTGCGCGCATGCATCCTGGGACCTGGATTGACGGCGTGCCTGCTGTCCTCCAGACTGAGGGGGAAGCAACAGCACACCAGGCATCCGCTTGTACCGCCAGCAGCTCACCGACAGCGCTTGCGCGCCTCCAGCGGCCCCAGTCCGTCAGTGAAGCCGCGGGCTGCGGCGTCGAGCGCCCGGACCCATGCGGCCGCACGCCATGCCGCACGCTCGCGCGCTGTGAGGCACTGACATCGCACCGGGGCTCAGGACGAAGACGGCGGCTGGCGGGAGCCGCCTGGCCGGGAGGGACGCGGCCGGGCGCGCCAGCCGCACGGCGCGCTGGACCTGGCTCGGCGCCCGCCCACCCCGCCGCTGCTCCTGCGCCTGCCGCCGCCCGCAGGCCCGTCGCCCTCGTCGCCGAGCGCAGCCTGCAGCAGCCCCTGTTTCGACCGGAGCACTGCTGATGCGGACAGCAGCGCACCCACAGACCGCCGCGTGGCAGGGGCGCTAGCCCCTGCGGACGGCGCGGGCAGCGCGGTCGACCTACTGGGCAGCCCGCCGCGGCTCGGGTGGCGGCCAGAGGACCTGGACCCGCCAGGGCCGGACGCAGGGCCGGGAGCAGACCCTGAGGGCTTGGGCGCCGGCAGTGACGATATGGTACATGTGCGCCCCTGCACAGCGGATGACGCAAATCGGAGCGCGCGGGGCAGCTCCATAGGTGCGGCGGCGCTGGCGGGCGAGCGCGTGGTCGTTGCGGAGGCAGCAGCCCTGGCAGCGGGCAGCAGAGCGCTCCTGGACAGCTCGGGCGAGGGCCCCGAGGCGGCGCAGGGGCGCTTGGCGCGCGCCCCAGCACCACAGACCGGGCATGCTGCGCTGCACGCGCCCGCCGCCGCCGCCGCGCGCGGCCGCGCACTGCCTGCCGGCGGCTCTGGCGAGGCGCCAGCGGCGCCGGCGCGATGCCCGCCGCCGGCGGCGGCCCTGGCAGCGCAACGAGCGCCGCCGTCTTCCGTTGCGGACGGCGTATGGATGAGCGTGCCCGCGCCTGAGAGCGCCCATGCTGCTGCGGCGCCGGAGGGCGCGCGCGCCGCGGGCGCCGCGCTCGTGCCGGCGCCGGGGGGACATGCGCCGGTGGCGGCCGCCGAGCTCCCCGGCGCCCGCATCGCAGAGTGCGCCGCGCGCTGCGAAAGGCCCTCCCGCCTGTGCGGCTTGTGTGCGTGCATGCAGCCAGGCGTGCGGTGGTTCTTGTATGCCTTGTGCATGCGCTCGGGCTGACCGCTGCGGGAGTGCGATACGCTGCACCAGTAAGGATGAGCTGCCCGTGCGCCTGCTCCTTGTCCAGCAGCTTGGGCGGCGTCGCGCATGCAAGTGACCACGCGCCTGCAGGGAGGGGCTGTGTGCGAATCAGTCCACTTGCGGGGTATTCAGCGAGTAGCGTGTGACTGCATGACACGGCCTAGTGTGCGTGCCTGATGCGGGCCTGCGCCCTGCTCGCGCAGAGAGCTGGAGCGCTTGCGCCTGCGCTGGCGCAGCTCCTGCGCGCGCCGATCTGCAGGGACCGCCGAAGCCGCCGTCGCGGCCGCCGCCGCTGACGGCATCGCCGACGGCCCCCATGGCGGCGGGGTTGGCTGCCCTGGCGCTGGCTCGGGCGGCTCGCCTGACAGCCGCGCAGGCGGCAGCACGCATGGCAGCAGCAGCTCGGGTGGCGCGGGGGCTGGCAGCCCGCTTGGGAGCGCTGGCGACAGCGCCGGGACGTGCCCGAGCGGCAGCAGCGGCCGCGCTGAAAGCAGCAAGCCTGTGGCTGACAGGGGCACCGGCAGCCCTGCCCAGGCTGTCGGGGATGGCGCTGCTCGATGCAGCAAGCCCATGGCCAGGCGGGGCGCTGGCTGCCCTGCCCTGGCTGTCGGTGATGGCTCTGCCCAACGCAGCGGCGCGAGCGGCGCCAGCGAGGACGACGGCGCTGCAGGAGGCGCAGCTGCACTTGGAGGGACCCGCAGGCAGCCAGAGGCCCATGCATGTGCTGTAATTGTAGGAGTGAGTCTGGCGCAGCCTGCTGTCGGGCATGCTGGGCAGGAGAGTTCCCGGCCAACACTGGGCTTGAACGAATTGATTTCAGGCATCCGTGCTTGAATCCCAACTTAGGCCTGGCCGGCTGAAACTCGCTTGTGACATTGTGTCGTCTACATATCAGCTGACTGCGTCCGTACATGGGCGCAGCCATGTACAGGCCTGCTACTGATGGTACAGCAATGCAGGTTGTCTGTCTGCATGAAGTGCCATGGGCAAAGCCCCTGCTGAGCGGCCCTACCTCGCTTTCCCGGGACTAGCCTCTTATAAAAGACCTTCCTATTAAAGGTCTCACCTGCTTCCCAGCAAGCGGCATAGTGAACGTGTCAGCTATGAGCAGTACCGTGGTGGTGGAGGAGCCTGACGCGCATGGCCTCTCCACGCATGATGGTGCAGCAGTGCACGGGGTAGACTGCAGCAGCCACACGTGCTCGGCAGGCAGTGCAGAGTTCGCGGGGGCTGCTGAGGCCGGCCGGGCTGCGGATGCGAGCAGCAGTGCACCTCCAGCAACTGAAGGCGCTGGTGGCGAGGCCACGCAGGCCACTTGCACAGCAGCGAGTACAGATGCAGAGCTGGTGAGGCTCCCAGGGCAGGCGCCGGTACTGCTTGGGGTGGCGGAGAACTGCTTGGTCATGTAAGTTACGCTCTTTGATGTGCCAGCTGAGCAGCTCGCGCCACACCCGCGAGTTTGCCCGTGCAGGACACAGCGGAGGCAGACGAGCTGCGGCAGTCTGGCAACAAGCTGTACGGGAGCGGCGACTATGCAGGCGCTCTGGTGAGCGGGCTGCACAGCGGCACCTGTCTGCTGACCGGCGCCTCTCGCTGCCGGCGGTCAACCAGTAGCAGTGTGCACAGTGTTGTAGTGGCAAGGGTATTTGGCAAAAACCAGTCAGCCGGAGTCCGTCAGTGGCAGGCGCCTGCTGGGGAGGGCGCTACCCGAGGCTGCACGCGCTGAACCGTGCTGCACTGCTTGCTTGTGCAGCCTCCGACGCTTGCCTCGCACGACCGCACTGAAAGAGTGCGCTGCGAGCGGCAGGCGCTCTATGCGGAGGCGCTGGAAGCCCTGCCAGAGACCGCGGCCGCGCCGCGCGCGGTCGTGCACGCCAACGCGGCCGCGGCGCACCTGAAGCTGGAGCAGTGGGCCGAGGCGGCGAGGGCCGCCTCGGCCGCGCTGGAGGCCGCGCCGGGCCATGAGAAGGCGCTGCTGCGGCGCGCGGCCGCGTACGAGGCGCTCGGCGACCTGGAGCGCGCGCTGGCGGACTATCAGGCGGTGCGCGGGTGTTGAGCACCATCATGGGCACCACCGCGAGTGCGATGATGCCCGTTTATGCAGTACTGCGCAGCAGCATCATGTTCCGCGGCGACAAAGGGCACAGCTGCTGCTCAGTGTGCCGGCCGATGCACCTTCACCTTGGCACAAGCAGCAGCTGCATGTGCATGGCAGGTACTGAGCAACGTGGCTGGCGGCGCGTCAGGTGCTGAAACAGAACCCCGACAGCCGGCTGGCCGGGGACGCGGAGCGGCGGCTCACGCCCGTGGTTGCCGAGCAGCGCGAGAAACTGAAGGACGAGATGCTTGGTATGTGCTGCATTCAGAAGTGCGGTGCAGATCGCAGTGCACAGCTGTGCTGAGCAGCCAGTGCCATCATTTTGGCGAGCCAGAGGTAATTCGCGCTGTCACCAATTGCAAGACTGCAAAATGCTTTCCACAACATGCTTGCCTCGAGCAACATGCCTGAAGCGTTGCTCGCCTGCTACCAAGTCCTGCAGGCACAGCCACACCATGTGTGCCTGGTGTGCATCTGCAGATGTTTGCTGGCTGCGCAGGCAAGCTCAAGGACCTGGGCAATACGGTGCTCGGCAAGTTTGGAATGTCGCTGGACAACTTCAAGGCGCAAAAGGACCCAACCACCGGCTCCTACTCCATCAACTTCCAGCAGTGATGCCGCATGCCAGCCCCGCCCGTGGCTGGCCCGCACTTGCGCTAGCTTGGCGAGCCGTGTAGCCTGCAAGTGTCAGCTTGGTTTGCGTGGTGCAACAGTGTGCTGTGTTTGTCAAACCACGCCCTTGGTCTGTGTGTGGACCTGAACATCCTCCTGAAATATGGTGAGTTTACATGCAGCGCCCCAACACCGCGTTCCCGGGCAGCCAGCCTGCCTGAGTGTCAGAGAGGCTGGCTCACGCAGCATCAGCTCACAAAGCACAACATGTTACATCCTGACCACCAATGCTGCCACGTGGGAGCGTGCGTGCTAGACCAACCCGCAATAGCACTTGATATAAATTCCACAATGTGAAAACATGACATACTCTCCACAGACAGCACTGCTTGACCTGTTACATCCAGACCAGGGTGGTGTGTAATGTCAGCAGAGCAATGCGCCCTGCTCTTCATGCTATGCTTATAAGGTTACATCTGATCAGACTCCCGCACAGAGCGCTCTTGGGCGAACCCTATAACTGGGAAACATAACGCATCAAGCCTGCCATGCATCCCAGACACTGCACTGCGCTGCCTAGGCTGCTTGGGCTGCAGTTGCAGCGCCGCTGCCGCTCCCTGCACGCTCCTTGATGGCAATGGCCTGCGTGAGTCAGCACGCGCTATCAGCAAAGGAGTGATGTGTATATATGAGGAAACAACTGCATGCAGACATACACATCTCAGCCTGTAGATCGAGCTGCAATCCGCAACATGGGCCACTGGCATAAGTTTTGATCTTGTAGCAGCAGCAAACTTTCTCAAGCGGCCAGTCTGAAGTGTGCATGACAGGATGTGTGCATCACATGCAATGCACTTCCGCACTGCTGCGCGCCTGCAAGCGCTAGGCCCAGGAGCCCCTGGGAAACCTGGCCTCCAGGACTTGCAAAATATCATGGTGAGCGCATGGCACGCAGACAACATAAGCCCGAACAAACATCTGTGTGTGGACTTGCATGGCGCGCCTGCACAGAGGTCACAGTCACGGTGTTCAGGATGTCCGCGACGGTGCACCCGCGCGACAGGTCGTTGACCGGCCGCGTCAGGCCCTGCAGCACTGGCCCGATTGCGATGGCGCCCGTGCTCTGCTGCACCGCCTGCATGCAGCGGCATGCGAATTTGTACATAGCATGTAGTCTCAGGCACCGCACACGAGCAGCAGTGGTGTACGTTGCGCGGACGCCTGCCAGTGTGAGCAGCTGTCACGTCATCATCAGCCTCAGGCCTCTGTCTGTACTGTGCAGACAAACCCCTGCATGTTGTCGTTCAACTGCTGCGCCCGAGACAGAGCAGTCGCACAGGCCTGAAGCTCAGCGTGGCGCTCACAGCGCTCTGTCGCATCCGTGCTGGGCAGCTGCTGCGCCCATGTGCATCTGCTATGGAAGCGCGCTCGCGGCGCTGGGATTAGGGTAGAGTAGGGTAACACGCCCTGGGTAGGGTTAGGGTTAGGGCTTGCCTTGTAGGTATTATTGCCCGTATTCAGATCGGGGAAGATGCACACGTTGGCGCGCCCGGCCACCGCGCTCTCGCCCTTGACCTTCTGCTTGGCGACCACGGGGTCCACCGCCGCGTCGTACTGGATGGGGCCCTCCAGCGGCAGGTCCGGCCGCGCCTCGCGCGCCAGGCGCACCGCCTCCGCCACCTGGTGCGGGTGTTTGATGTGAGGTTTCTGCATCCAAACGCTCGTCTAGACATGCTCTGAGCAGGTCAGGCTTTCCGGCTCCGGCTGGCGCCCAAAGCGCTGCTGAGCAAGGCTGCTTTGCGCAGAACCACGCAGGACAGCGCAGGATAGGAGCCTCCACTTGCCAGGTGACCCACGTATGCAAAGGTAGTGGTTTGCATGCCGATTATTGTCCCGCCATTCAGCCAGTGCTGGGCCAGGGCGCACCCTGTCCACCTCGGGGCCCGAGCCGGAGCCGAGCGTGGAGTAGGACAGCAGCGCCACGCGCGGCGACACGCCGAATGCGGCCGCCGTGTCCGCGGACGTCACCGCGATCTGCGCCAGCTCCGCGGCGCTGGGCTGCACGTTCACCGCGCAGTCGCCGTAGACCAGCACCTGCATGCACAACAGCCAGTGGATGCCCGGGGTAGAGACACACGCACCTGTCACCATCAGGGGCTAGATGCAGAGCATGGGTATGGCTGTGACGCAGCCCAACGTGCGTCAAGCAGAACATGCTTTGCAAGCTTGATCTGCATGGCACTTTGCCAGGCATGCAATACATGCACCCGTTCAGGCATCCTCCTCTAACTAGCCAGATGCATGCTGATGTTCTACACTGCGCAGTGCAGTGTAGGCATTCGGCTGTCTGCCGTGCACAGGCGAGGCGCAGCTCACGCATCGCGTCAGCTGGTGACCGCATGCGTAGCAGGAGACTGCTGCCCTTTCTGGCGGGGTGGAAGCAGCATTCTGCTAGAGCTAGTGCAAGTGCGTATCGCACCTTGTCAGGTAGGCACATGAAGAAGACGGATGAGACTAGGTTGGCTCCAGGAGCACGCAGCACCTGCGACATACGCCCTTGCGCTGATCACGCTCAGCTAGTGAAGTCTTTGCAGCAGGTTTGAGTGGCACACATTGCGTAATTATAGGCATATATGATATCGGATGGTCGACATGTTGGAATCTGGAACACAGCAGCCCCAAGCGCCTAGCCAGGTTCTGACACTAGAGCGATCAAGCCCATAGCTATGGAGGCCAATGCAGCCAGGGAGCGTAGCAGCCAGACGGGGTGCATGCCTGCAGACCCGGCCGGATGGTGGCTGCAGTTGTGTGTGTTGCGCCCGACACCATGCCGTCCGCATCGCCGCACCTGTCCGCTCAGAAGCGTCCCCTCAGCAGACTCCCATTCAACTCAGCAGCATGCTTACATCACCCTCGTCAGACAGCAGAAAATCAATGCATTCATCAGCGTGCTCATGATCGCGCCCCAGACACTTTTTGTGGCCATGAGCAGTCACGCACAGCGTCATCATTGTGCCATAGTAGTTGCCGTCCTCCAGGAGCTCGCGCGCGGCCTCCGGCTTGAGCCCCTTCTTGGCGCGCGCCTTGACCAGCGCGTCCACGTAGCGCTCGCGCTCGGGCGTATCCGCCAGGTGGTCCACCACCGTGCACTGCACGCGCACCGCTTGCTTTACAGAGCTCTCAGGTAACGGCTCCCATCTCAGCATCTCGCCTCTTAACATCACTCGGCAGAACTGCACCTTATGCGGCCCCTAAGCGGACAACCTCTCAGATCACGCGGTCTGCAACTGATCCAGATGATGATTGAGCTCGGCAGCCATGCATTCCGATGGATATCATGCGCAGTAGCATAGCCTCTCGCCCATGCACCACGGGCAGGCCGCGCGCCTTGGCAATGTCCACGCCCAACTTGCGCGCCTGCGCGGCCACGCGCTCCGGCTGGCCCAGCAGCACGACGCGCGCCAGGCCGCGCGCGGCCAGCTCCGCGGACGCGGTCAGCACGCGCGGGTCCAGCGCCTCCGGCAGCACCACGCGCTGCGGCTGCGCGCGGCCAGGCGAGACCGTATCACAATTCATCAGAAGTAGGTTGATGAAAGGGAACTGCTGTGATGCGAAGAGGGTGTTGTGCAGAGCGCAGCCAATCCGCTGAACATCAGGACCATTTGTGCTGACAGACAGGTGAAGCATTGACGCAGCATACGCCAGACAGCTCACAGGCCGGTGCTGTCTACTCATGCACGCCAGCAAAGCACAAACATGCATGCAAGCTTTCTGTCTGTTTGACCTCGGGATGTGCTGCAAAGTACGTTATTGTGAAGCCAGGAGCTGCACACCTGGCGCAAGCAGGTGTCATATATGTTGTGCACAAAGAGCTTGGATGTCATGCGGGGCTCTCGCTCAGCCTTCAGCGCCTTGAGCAGCTCCTCGCCAGATATGCGCTCCTCGAACAGCTCCTGCGTCCCGTGTTAACGTGTTCCGAGCAGCGCTGGCGGCAAGCTCTGCAATGTATTACTGTACAGGCAAAAGTATTACTTAATTCTTGCACTACATCAAGCTATGGACATGCATCATGCCAGGGCTATTTGCCACGACATAAGCCATGTATACCCTAGTAGCATACACCGCATACTACCCGCCGCAGCAACAGTGCAGATGCTGTTGCTGCCGCTACAGCCTCTGAGAGGCATTCAGGTGTCGCCGCTGACGCAATGACTAGCAGGCGCTGCCGCTGCGGCAGGCGCCGGCGCGCCTTGCAGCGCCGGATCTTGGCGTCTGACGATGGCAGAATGGCCGGCTCCATGCGCTGCAGCGCGCCGCACGCGTCCCAGGCCGACAGCTCCGTCGCCAGCACCGGCAGCTCATGCCCCGCAGCGCGGTCCTCCGATGACCAGCACGCCTTCGGGAGGGCATTCGCATTCCGATTTATGACTTTAAATATAATTTCACTGTTGGTTGGCAGCACATGTTATTACAGTAGTTAGTGTGCTCAGGTCAAAGGTGATGTAGAAAGTACACGTCACTTAAACACACATGTTGCAGGCAAGCACTACTGATGCTTGAGAAATTCAGAATAGTCGTGCTTGAGCAACAGTGCCATGTTGCATGTGGTCCAGGCCGTGCCCGCAGCACTTTGCACGCATGGGGTCCGAGCGGGCGGCTGTCGGCCGCCGCGCCGGTCAGCAGCACGCCGGCCGCGTGCGGCCCGGCCGCGCCCGACTTGGCCGCGGCCAGCGCCAGCACCGCGCCCTCCGCCGCGCCGGGGCTCGCGAGCGCCAGCACGCGCGCGGGCTCCGCCGCCGCCACGTCCGCCAGCAGCCGCTCGACGCTGACGCCCGCGACGACCACCTGGCGAGTGCGTCATGCGGGCTCAAATTTGGGCGCACATTTATATACTGAGACCATGCGGGGACTGCCTCCGCCGCGTCTGGCAGCAGCCGCCTGACGCTGCCGCCTGCAATGGCCGACTGCTGGTGGGTCATGCGGGCTCGAGCCTGAGCGTGCCGGTCAGCAAACGACCAGGCGCGCAGTTAAAAACTCATGCAGCACGGCCAGCGCGCATCACTCGCATGTCCCTGGCTGTTTTGCGCGCATCACCCGCATGTCACTGGCTGTTTTGACCGGAGAGTGGTCTAGTCAAGTTGTCATTTCATCCCTCTCGGCCCTAATCAGCATACATCAGGAGTTGACACAGCTGACATAGTGTTGAAGCATGGTGCATATGCTGCATGTGGAACGATGTCAAGGAAAATGTCAGGAGCGCGCCTTGTCGATGGCCGCGTCTGGCTGCGAGGTGCTGTCGGCGACGGTGCGCGCACTGAGCGCCGCCTGGATCTCATCCAGCCGCACCGACGCCACGAGCGGGTCGCGCGGCAGCATGCCGAAGAGCGGCAGACCCGCCTCGGCCAGGCGCGCATGCAGCTCCTTGCGGCCGCCCTCCGTCGCGGCCTCGCTTTCGGGCGGCATCTGTAAATGTGCAGCAGGCAGTTCTCGTGCTGCTCTATACTGCGGTGTGCTGACAGTGACATTGCATCGAGGCAATGCTCTTTGACATAAATGAAGTGCCTAGTCATAGCCTGAAATTAAGCAGAAAGAGGCATGCGTGCTAAGGAGGTGATATTGTAGGTGCGTTTGATACCATGAGACGACACCTCACAAACTCAGAGCGACTCGGGAGACGCATGGGAGAGGCGCAAATAAAGCGGCTTAACAAGGGCACAGGATAGGCGCCAGCGCAAGAATGTGAGGCAGCAGAGGCGGCACGCGCCTGGTTAAACACCACACCGAGCACGTCCGCGTGTTCGGTTTCAAAGCCCCGCTTGGATCCCAGCGCCTTGGTTGCCAGATCCTGCCGGGACAACAGGCCGGCCGGCATTGCCTGTCAGTGATGCAGCAAATGCGCAGACTTGAGCAAACGCAAGCACACTGTCACTCCTCTTGAAAGCCATGCTGCGCACTCACTGGGCTCGAACTCCAAGAGGTTGAACACCTGTGGCTTATGACAGGACTTGCAAACAGCCAGGAGCATAGGTTTGTGAGTGTACCTGCACGGTCAGGTCGGAGGGCGCATCCAGGACCATGAGGACGGGCGCGCTCAACGCGGCAGCCACGCGCGCATTCATCTCCAGCCGGTTGCTCGGGATGTTGATCGGACCATCTGACAGCCCCAGGCAACCATGGAGGCCCAGCAGCTTGGCACAGGTCAGCATGGCCTCACACCGCCATAGATGGCGTGCCTTGCTGAAACTGCTGAAAGTGAACGGGCAGATGGCAGCCGCTGATGCAGTGCACGCCTCCATGTAGTGTGCCATGCCACGGTTGCAGCCAAACACATGATATGCCACCCCGTTACCTCTGTGCGAGCCCTCCAGAATGACAAAGTCGTGGTTAGCCTTGTAGGCCTGGTAGCGCTCGTAGATACGGTCATATATGTCGTCAGCACGGCCCTGAGCCGGCAGTGCATGCTCAGTGGTTGCGAGTGTTGCAACAAGACTGCATGTCACATCACAAATACATCATGAACACGACCCCGGGCCCGTTCACGCCATTTCTGGACCCACAGTGCCTGTACAGGCGGGCCCATACACTACCACAAGTGCCAGAACTCAAAAGTCAGTGCTGCATTCGGGTATGTGGTGCTGTACTCGCTGCCCACTTTACACAGTTGCACTCAGCAACATGCACACAGCCTTCGCAGCAGCGCACAGCACTCGCACAGCAACACCCGTATGCATCACTTTGGAGTGACATGCCACCACCTGGCTCCAGGCTTTTCTACTGTCTGACCTTTCACTGTGAGTGCTATATATGACGAGGAAGAACTGCTGGAAAATATAACTGACAAAAGCAAAGCATGTAAGGAGCGCAGGTCAACACCTCGGCCATGGCAGCGACGCACTCACGGCGGCTGACGCCGATCATCGCCGCTGGGTCGTCTTGCATCTTGAATGCAGCCTGCATGAGCTCTACATGGCGTGGAAGCCCCGTGTCGGATGCAGGAAAGGGCTCGCCTGCAATGGGCTGCAGAGCAGCAGGGGTCTGAGACAATGCGGATGGTGCCAGTAAAGAGGGTTGGACATCACTGCTTCAAATTGTAGACACTCTGTTAAGACTTGCAGCTACCGGCTTGTACCTCATCTCCTGGTTCCCGCTGTCTTATGCACTCTTATGCACAACAGCCCCAGCAGTCTTGAAAAGCTGACGCAGCGCAGTTACTCTGTCACCAACGCTACACCGTGCGAGTCTATGTAAAGGCGCGTGCCTGAAAGAAGCCAGGCCGAGGCAAGTAGCGCTCCAGGTAGTTGAAAATGCCAATAAGCAGCGGCGACGTGTTGCGGTAGCCCTCCACGTTCACCACAAATATGCTGCTGCTGCCAGAGCTGCTGCCTCCTGCCCCATCTTCTGCAGTGCTTGCAGCGCACCGCTGCGCATGCTGCGCAAAGGCAATGTGCTGGCACGCAGCGTGCACTGGCGTGCATTGCCTGGCCTGTGCGTTGCCCTGCGCTCTGCCAAGCAGTGGTGCCAGCACACTTGCCACACGCTTCATTCCTGGACCCGCCGCGCTGGTGCAACCTGCAACGCAACTTGTAGGTCTGCCGCTTTTAAGCAGCAAAGGTGCTTGCAGCCCTTGTATAGAGAGCCTCAAACCAATGCACCACCCTCAGTGCTTGGTGCTGAGGCTGCTCCTCATATGTCCCTTGACAAGATGAAAGCAGTGCAACACTCAATGTTAATTGTCTCCATCCAAGGTATGTGGCCTGTCCCCCTTCTTTACAAGCTGAACTGCAAATTTGAAAGCAGTTGCCAGATACCTCGCACAGTCTGTGTGCGCACAAGGCTCACGCCCGGCGCATGACTAGTAGTGCAAGTCTGTGTAATAATCACACAATCTAGCGGCTCTGAGAATATGATCGAAGGGCGCCTTTGCGCGCTTGCTGGGCAGGAGTTGTCGCGGACTACATCATCTCGCAGCAAGCCTCTGACGCGCAAGTCAAGTGCCTCAAGTCTGTATAAATTGCCTGTTTGCAGCAAGAAGCAGCACATGCAGCACGTGCAGCTGTGTAAAAGCAGTTCCACAGTGGCAGCAAGCCGCTCAACATCAGAGATTACTACGGCACAGCACATGATATCCCGGACGATCCTAGAAACGGCGCGCTGTCCTCCAATGCTGCGCCGCGGCGCAGTGCCCTGGTGCGCACACAGCGCCTCGCTGATCAGGAGAGCTGACAGAATACCTCGTGAGCTGCCAAGCACATACGCAGGTGCACTGATGATCTGGACGTCCAAGCGGTGTTGGGCAAGGGCGCCTTGTCCACAGTCGCGCTGTGCACGTGCACGCGATCCGGGCTGCACGTGGCTCTGAAGATCTACCCCAAGAGCTCCTTGAGCGCTGCCAGCCTCCGGGAGGTGCTCGCTGCCTGGGCCGCGTGGTGCCTGGCCAGGTGCTCCGCCAGGAGCCTCCTGCCCGTAAAAAGAAGCACGCCGGTAGGCGGCCGCTTTGCTTGGCGCAGGTAGAGCGGGAGGTGGCCATCCATGCGGCCTGCCAGGGCGAGCACAGCATCGCGCTGTACGCGGCGTTCGAGGACGCAGACGGCGTCTACCTGGTGCAAGTGAGGCGCAGGCGCAAGCGCTCTGCCTGCCGGTCAGACTTGCCCGCACCTGCGCAGCGCAGCCAGACTGTGGCGAGCGGTGATCCACTGCGCAGGCATGCATGCAGGGGGTGCTGGATGCATGCTGCAGCACCTGCACTGCTGCCCGCACATTCCATGATAGCGACCTCGGCGCGCAGGAGTATGCGCCAGGCGGGGACATGTATGGTGTGCTGGCGGCCGCAGGAGGGTTCCTGCACGAGGAGCAGGTGGCAGGCGGGGTGCTGCTGCCGCTGCTGCGCGCCCTGGCGGCCCTGCACGGCCAGGCGCGGCTGCCATGCAGTGCCGGGTGTCGCTCGCCGTCTGCGTGCCCCCTTCAGTGGGCATGCGCTGACTGCGAACCCCTGCGGGGTGCTGTGGGGCAGGAGACTGTTCCAAATTGAAAAACTCTTTTAGGTCGCGCTCAGCCCTGTCCTCCAGGGTGTCAAAGCTAGGGCATCACATCTGTGTGTATTTGTGCATTTCTTGTGCGCACATAACCTCGCCTGAACGGTGGACACCTGCCCGCATCTGCATAAGGGCGTCATGCACCGCGACGTCAAGCCGGAGAACCTGCTGCTGTGCGGGGGCGCGGGCGGCCCGCGCGTGCGCCTGGCGGACTTTGGGCTCGCGGCGGAGGCGGGCGCCGGCGTGCGCGCGCGCGTGGGCACGCTGGACTACACGGCGCCCGAGGCGCGCCGCCCGGGCGCCCGCTCCATGCCTGCCCAGGGCAGTACCTTCAGCGCATTGACAGGCTGGCCGCGCCGCCTGACATGCCGGGACACCACGCTGCCTGCAGCACGGAGCCCGCCTGGAGCGCTTGTCATGTACATGGCCCAGCCCTCTTCTGCACATGCTTCTGGAAGAAAATGGTTGTGCATGGTCTGGTCAGGAAGTGGTCTGCCTGCACCTATTGTTTCTGCCGACCCCAGGTCAACATCTGCTTCGGATGCAACGTCACACCAGACTGCAGCCAAGCTTGCAACCATGTATGCCTTGTTAGCATGTCCCTGGGATTCAGACACCATGATGTCCCCAAGTCCCATAGACATCACCGAACACTGCAACTCTGAGCGCTCACGCTCCGTGTTTCCCGCAGATCGCACGGGCGTGCTTGACGGCACCGAGCGCCGCAGCCACAATCACCATACAAAGCAGACCTGGTAGCTACACCAGGCCTATCAGCGCCGGCTGGCAGCCACTTGGGCACCACCATGCCCGTGGCTGCCGCCAGGAGCCTGCACGAGCTACAAATGGTTGCCGCCACAGATACCTGCCGCCATCCAGCCACTTGTCAGGGCGCTGCTACGGCGTCAGGCTGTGCACCACATGCAGGTGCAGCCCAGGCCGTGCCGACCCACACAAGCACACTTTATGCAAAAGTTAAGGATTGAGTGTGCCAAAAGCAAAGTGTGCCATGCCTGAGCAGACGTTCCGGACTCTCACGCTACACATGTTGCTGTCACCAGCGCTCCCTTGGACGTATCCGAGCGAGCGCAAGTTCATTGACTGTTCTGTGTTATGCAGGGCTCAGGTCCTAACATGCCAGGACACAGACTGTGAATTTCTATCATGGAAATACATGACAGCGGAGCATAGTCCCTCATGAAGCACTGTATCACAGGGCTTGGATCGGCTCTGCCACCCGCGACTGGTCTGGACGCGGACGTATGGGCGGCGGGCGTGCTGGCATACGAGCTGCTGGTCGGGGCGCCGCCATTCGAGGCCGACAGCAAGGCCGCCACCTATGCGGCCATCCTGGAGAAACAGCCCTGGCTGCCGCAGCACCTGTCCGCGGCGGCGCGCGACTTCATCACGCAGGTGGGCAGGGGAGGCTGTATGACACAAGCTACACATTGCATTGCAATGCAATCATGCGGCCAGCTGCTGGCCAATGCGCCAGTTTGCAGCCGCATGCGAGTTGCAGTGCGAAAGGAACAGGCCTGGCACCGCAGGCCTGGTGAGTATGGTGCGACATTGTCATGCACACACAGAGTTGCTCCGTGCTTGAGACGAGTAGTCAGGAAGCGCACGTCGCATTTGTAGGCCGGCCGTGGGTGCAGGGTAGCTAAAAGGTCCAGCAAAGGCTCACGTGTGTGCCATGTGCGCGAGCGCAGGCGCTGGCCAGGGACCCGGCCGCGCGCCCCACAGCGCAGCAGCTTCTCGGCCACGCCTGGCTGCAGGGCCGCAGCGCCGAGCCCTGGCTTGGCGAGCCCTACATCCGTCACGCTGCCCACCCTGCCAGCCAGGCCGGCAACGGCGCGGATCTCCTCCGCGCCCCGCTGCCGGCGCTTCCAGATCAGCTGCGCCCTGCCCTGGCGCCCAGCACGCCGCCGCGGCAGGGCGTGCCAGCGCTGCCGCATTAGGCGGCCTCATGTGTGCAAGAGTGCAGGCGCTGCCACTCCCGCATGGCTGTTTCGATGTGGATGCTGCATGCCCTCAATGGTAAACACGGCGACGCAAGCTTGGCATGGCACAAAGTACTTGAGGTCCACACAGGCCTGAGCACAGCTCAGCAGCAGTCCGCAGCGATAAAAAACATATATACGAATGTGTTGCAATCTTGCTACGCCAAGAGGCATGCGCTGTGTAAGAGACTTTCCTCTTACAACAAATTTGGGAGTGACACGCGTCACTGCCTGTCTGTGACCCCGTCACGCACTAGTCTCACATCTTGAACGCATACGACGCCCAAAACTTATAGCCGCATGGAACGACGCTGCACACGGCAATTGTTCGAGAACTGGGTCGCATGAGCATTTACCGGTGCACCAGTTGCGGTCTTGGATCATAATAGCAGGCCGCATCATCAAGCTGCATTGGGACTGGTGCAACACTGATGCCACGACAAACAGCAATCAAGTTCTGCTAGCCACCTCACAACTAGCAACCAGCCCCTCTCTTGGCAGCACTTGAGCATGTCACAAGGCAAGAGGTTCGGGAGGGAGCTTCGTTCGGTCCTCTACCGTACAGCTTGATATTCACCCATACAGCGCGCACAGACGCCAACTCTACCCCTTTGCATGCCCTCCAAGCAAAGCAACACTTGGCCACAGCCTAGATGCATGCGAGCAGACTGCCTGCTGATCGCCTGCTGTCGGGTGCAGACTACAGTGCCAGGGCAACAAAACAAAGTTCCACCATCCCAAACACGACAGGGCCTGCGCTAGGTCCTACAAGCGACTGCTCTCATGATCGAGCGACAGTAAGGCGATGCTTGTGAGACCTCGCAGGCCCCACCACAATATTTGCCAGCAACATGCCAAATACAGGCCGGCGTGGGGCCAACCCCAGCAGCAGGCAAGCTCTCATGCAGGCAAAGCTTCGCCCAGAGCCGGAGCAGATGCAACCCAAGAGCGACTGCGCCGAACGGCGCCGCTGCGCGCACATGGCCACGCCTTCATCCCCCATGGTGACGAGGCAGACCCAAACAAACCAGCAAGCACCCTCCTCAGCGAGCGCCTAGCGCGTGCGCCACGGGCCCGGAACCGGATTTGCGGCGCTGTGCGCGTCGCGCTGCAAGTGCGCGGCCAAGCTGGGGGGCGTGCGGCCCTGCGCGATTGCCATTCTGCGCGCGGCGGCAGCTTAGCGTCCGCGCGACGCAGGCGGCGATGTGGGCGTCGGGCCGCCGGCCTCCACAGCCACGGGCTGCGCTGGGATGGGCGTGGTCCTGGCGGGCACGCATCATGCTCAGTAATCTACCAGGCGAGCTGGAACGCACACCAGCAGACAGGTCCTGACGATTGCAGGGCAAGCACAGGAACCTGAGCGAGGCAGTGTTGATCAGGCAGGGGCTCCTGTGCCGGGGGGGATCAAGCAAGCAGAGATGCCAAGCACCCATGCCCAGAAGGTGACGTGAGGTGTGCAGAAGACCTCGAAGCTGACAAGATGCAATCATCCCAGCACGAAAAAGACCAATGAGCAGGACCAGGGTCGGGGAGCTGCAATCCAAGGTGCAGTTTGCACACTATGGCGGGGCAGAGCCCGCGCTTAGTGGTCTCCTTACATGGGCCAGGCCGCATGCAGCGCCTGCACTGTGCGCTAAAAGCTGCACCGGCTCAAGGAAACACAAGCTCTGCCTCTCTGAGGCTCACACCCTGCTTCATGCGGCTCGTGATGCAGTGACAAAACAACGCTGAAACCTGAAAGAAAGGCGCATGGTCCGAGGAACGGAAACTGTAGCACAGGAAGCCTGCTGACAAAACTATCTACACCAGGCAGGTGCCACAGCAAGCGCAAGCTCTGTACCAAGGCCTGCCTTCCTGCATGCACAGCATGCAGACACCACGCAGACATGGGCCCGGAGCTTTCAAAGCCTCCTAGTATAGAGCAAAGGCGTCGTGCACGCCATATCTATGGCTTGGCATATCTGGGTGGCCTTTGAAGACCCCTCCCGCGACAATGAGTCCCAGCTTTGGATTCTGAAACAGAAAAATCCAGACGCATCAAACCCAGGAGCAGCAACGGACAAAATCCCTGAATTGCAAGCAATGCTGACTGAACTGAGACAGCAGCCTCACGACACCACTCTGGGGTGCAACGACTGCTTTATCAAGTCAGCCTGGAAGCTATAAACAACAGTACCTCAAGGGCAAGCGCTGGGGCGGGCCTAATTCACAATTAGGCTGACCATGCAGGGGGGCCTAGTAAACAAAACGTCTGGCCTGGAGGCACGCCGTGAACAGTAAAAGCATAGCATCGGCATGCGCTCGACCTATGTGCCTGTATTTTGCACAGTGCAAAAGGCATGCGACACGACTGCGCTACCCCGTGCAACCACCGGCGCCGTCCAGCACATGCAGCCGTCCCTCACGGGCTGCAGCTCCCTTCCTGGAGGGTGCTGCATGGCCTAAGCTGGTCTGACACACCTGCTGTTGCTGCTGTACATGTCTACTCGCTGTGCCTATGCAGACACTTCACCCGAGTCTGCTGGCAGCTCATAAAGACTCTGCAGCTGCCTGCCCTTGGCTGCTGCCGCGCGCGTCAGCTGCCGCCGCCGGCCTTGATCAGCGTGGCCGGCGTGTCGTCTTTGGCTGCGGCGGGATCGGCGGCGGCGGCGGCGGCGGCGGCGCCAGGCACGCTCACTGGCTGCATAGGGACGGGTGCGGTCCTAGGGGCAGACAGCAGATCCTCGGAATAAGAAGACGAAAAAAACAGAAGAAGAAAAGAGGGAAAGATAAAGCAAAAACACACACTGGTGGAGGAGCGCTCCTTATGGTGGTGATATACTATACCGGAGCAGGAGGTTGCCTACTAACAGCAGTGTGATATAGGCGTCCCCAGGAGCGCACCGCGCAGGGTACACCGCGTAGAACTGCTGCCAGCACTGCGACAGGTTCTGCTGCAGCCGCCGGCGCCGGCGCCCGCCCGCGGCGCCGTACTGGTCCACCGCGCCGGACGTGCCGCTCCCCGCCGGCGACTGCTGGACGCGGTCCCCTTAACTAATTACCTTTGCAGCATGTGCAGGTGTGCGCAAGAGTGCTGTGGTTTGCAAACAGGCGTGCGGCCTCATGGCAGAAGCAAGGACCGCTTACAGAGCAGGTGCAGTACTGCGCCTTGTACATGCGCATGCAATTGAAATCAGGCAATGTAAACCCAGACGCTTTTGAGAGCAGGCAGGCATGGGTGCGTTATGCGGTGCCTGTCACCATGCGTGCATTGTCATGTCCTGCACCCACCAGAAGCCGGGCAGACAAAAGTATGAGCGCGCACCCCGGGCAATGTGGATGCACTGGTCTTGGGCTGCTGTGTGGGCTGCGGTGTGGCCTGCTGCGCCGCCTGCTGCTGCGCCAGCTGCGCCGCCTGCTGCTGCTGCTGCTGCGGACGCGCACAGCGCCGCCGGCGCGTCAGCCTCGGCAGCGCCGCCACATGCCACACGCACCGGGGCCGACCGTGGCGGCAGAGCAGCACCAGTGCTGTGTGTTCCATGCGCGGTGATACCGAACCCCGCATGGCACGCAGGGCTGGACCCGCACCTGCTGCTGCTGCTGCGCGGCCTGCGCGGCGGCCGCCTGCGCCGCTGCGGCCGCCTGCTGCTGCGTCGGCGTCAGCGGCACGCCCGGCGTGCCCGGCGCGCCTGCGCAGAGGGCGCCGTGCGAGTGAGCTTCGCGCCCTTGCTTGCGCTGCGGGCCCCCGCTGCAGCAACGCCATGTGCGACATGCCCAAGAGGTCCGAGCACACAGCGCGGCTGTAGAGGTGAGCGGCGAAAGGAAGGCTTGCCGCGGGTTTCTGGGCCGCACCAGGCGCGCCGGGCGTGGCGACCGCTCCGGGCTGGTTGGCGCCGGGGTAGCCCTGGTAGCTGACGCCTGTGCCCTGGTAGCCGCAGCAGGTGAGGCACGCGTTGGCGCACGCGCGCGGGTCCGCGCGCTGCGTCTGGCCGCCCACTGCGCGCCGCAGCGCTGTCCACAATCATGACTTAAATCACAATGTAAGCATTACCCAGCACACGCGACTCGGATGGCACTGTCAGCCTTTCACGGCGCCTTGCCAGGGCAGTGCGTTCCATGATGCCGGCGCTGCAACTTGCTGCGGCGGTCAGTGCAAGGGCGTCAGAGAGATCCCGAAGAGATGCCGAAGAGATGCCTGCATGGCTGCAGGCGCTGGCAGCTGCGACAGCGGCCGCGCAGGGGGCGCGCCAGCGCAGAAGCCCCAGCACCAGCTGGGGTCGGAGCAGTGGCCGTCGCCGCCGGCCCAGCTGCCGTTGCTGGCGCCGCTGCCGCCGCCGCTGCCCCAGCCGCCGCCCCAGCCGCCGCCCCAGCCGTGGCTGCTGCCCCAGTCATCGAGCAGGCGCCGGCGGCTCCCCGCTCCACTGCCCCACGCCGCCTCTAGCGCGTTCCCTCCGCTGCTGGCCCTCCTGCTTGGTCCGCCTGCGCACGGGCTCAGACCTCGGCAGCGCAGCGGTACCGCCCTGCAGCGGGGCTGCCAGGCTCGCCTTGGTAGCGTGGCGCACGTCACGTTGCGGCAGACAAAGAATTGGTGCGCGCTCCAGGTGATTTGTTGCGGGTCTGCAACCCATGTCAGGCCACTGTGTGAACGTGCTACAGTCTGTGTTTCAGTATCATAGCACACAATAACATTGCGACATGGGACTGCCTGGCAGTTTAGGTTGCAAGCACTGGCGCCGAACGGCAAGACAGGCGCGTGAGTGGCGTTGTTTCTTGTGTCCCCAACCAAAAACCCAAGGCGTTGCAGGCTGCGCAGCCGCTGGCATGGGCGCACCAGTGTCGGGCACATCAAGCGTGCGAAAGCGTGCGCTGCTCGGGGTGCAGCGTGCCAGGAACAGGGCTGCGGCAATGAAAAGAGCAGTCCTCCTCATAGCGCAGGCGGCGCAGCTTTGCCAAGCTCGGCGCTCCTGCATGTCATGCACATGGGCTCTTTATGACTGTAAGTGGGCAGGCCGAGCGCGCTGCCAGTGGTGCAGCAGCAGGTTCCTCTTGTTATTGCACACTCAAAGTAAACACAGGCAAAGCATCAGCAGCCTGCTTCTCCTGACGTGCTGATAGTGCAGACTATACACGGAAAAAGGGCGGAAGGCGTCTAGGGACTGTCAACAGGTGAGCCTGCCACGCCCCCAAGGTCCTGTACACAAGTTCAGCACCTGCTATGCGCGACCGTGCACGAGCGGAGATAGATGACGCTCTCCGGCGCTTGCCCTTCCACCAGCGTGATACCAGACGGCTGGTTTGCAATAAATATAAGATTATATATACGGTGTGTATTGCCTCCAGGCGCGTTGCCGATGTCGGAGCCGCTCCAGCGTAGCGCAGCATCTCAGCGGCGGGACCCTAGAGTAGAGCCAAGAGCCGTTCCTGATCAGGTCCCTAGCAAGTGCTCAGTTTTTTGCACCTCGAGGACTTGGTTGCAAAAGCTGGCACCGCATTAGGCACCTTGCCGTGGGTGCCCACAAACGGCGCCATGCCGCAGACAGATCTGCTCAATCAGTTTGGGCTACAGCGCAATCCGTTCGTTGACCGCACTGCAGAGAGGACCAAGCTTGATGCATCGGCCCTGTACATGCAGTCCGACCTGCGCTGCTTCGAGCCATCCGCGACGACATACGTGTTCTTTGGCAGGAGAGGGGCGGGCAAGACGACCGTGCGCCTGATGGTGCGCCCTGCGCGTGCCTGCATTCACGTCCGGACAGCGCCGTCGCCTGCGCCTCCTGCTTGCCTGCTTTGCTCACCGCTGTGCGGAGGGGCGACAGATGCAGCGCGCATACGACGAGTACAACGACCGCGCGCGGGCAAGCGGCAAGTCGCGCGGCCACTTCATGGTCGACCTGTGCCGGCCCGGCCACATGACGGCCTGCCTGCGCAACTTCCAGGAGACCATCAAGTCGAATGATGACAACTGGTGCACTCAAAGTGCCTGGTGTCGTTGTCAATCGTTGTCAAACTACACCACCTCCCAAACAAGCAGCTGTGCAAGTTGTTGGTCATGGCGAGGCCTGGACATCCCGGCTCCGGCACTGGCTGACCCTCGGCAGCTCAAGCTCAAAGCATGCGTGTTTGATCAGGGACGCGTACTTTGGGGATGCGTGGACCAGCGCCGACATGGTGGACTGCATCCTGGCGTACGCGGCCGGCGTGCTGGTCAACCTGCTCACCGACCCGACGAGCGCGGAGGCGCGGCCAATGCTGGACGCGCTGCGCGCCGACCCGCGCGCCGCCAAGCAGCTCCTGGTGCGTGCTTCCCATCAGCGCTTTCCATCAGCACACTGTCTCTTGGCTGAGGCCTAGCCGCGCCATGGTGCCGTGACCCGTGAAGGAGCTTTGGACTGCTGAAGGCCAGGCCATCAACTGCGTGTCAGCTCTGTGACTGCCCCTCCCAGCAGCTGGAGCAGCGAAGCCTGTTGCACGCGTCCACCGCGGGCATGCATGCCCGACAGGCTGTTCACACTGTGCCTGATGCAGTGTGTCTGAGTCGGGGCAATGCGTGGAGCAAGCTGTGAGTTGGTATGCGCAGGGTCCCTGCACTTCAACATCTCGAATGCTTGTGTTGATGGGCAGCTTCTGTGGCGCACATCTGCAGAGTCGGGACGACAGGCACCCCTGTTGCGACCACCCGCAATCCTGTGGCTCACACCGTCACGCGCCGCGGCAGCTGCTGGCGCACCTGTACGCCAAAACAGATGCGGCCAGCCTGGCCGCGCTGCGGCGCGAGCTGCTGCGCCCGCCCTACAGCACCGCGGAGGCTGCCGCCGGCGCGGCCGCGGGCGCGGCAGCCCTCGCAGGTGGCTGCCCACACCGCCCCAGGCCCCATACGCCTCACCACAAATGTTTATTTTTTCCACACCCCCACAATGCAACGGCACATCCGTCACTGCAGGTGTGGCTAGTGCAATTGGCATCGCATGCGCCGCCACGGGTTGCGGCAGCAGCTGGCTGCGCCAGTGACCTCACCGCGCCCCTGCGCGCGCATGCCTGGGTGTGCGCTGCAAGTCCAGGCGCCCCCGCTGTTGGGCCCAGCCCGGAAGCGGCCAAGCGCAGGCGCGGCGCCGGCAGCGCATGGGCGTGCAGTGCGCAGCGTGCAGGGCTGCCGCACAGTGCGAGACTCTACTTTGGGGCAGGCCAATTTGACCCGCAGCATTCAGAGCGGAATGTCGTGCGGCCCGTGTTGTGAAACCCCGCAGTGCGTAGGCGTGGCGCTAAGAGGTGGGGCAATGGACAATGCGCTGCTGGCGCCTGCAAGACTATCACAGTCATAGAATGGTAGCACCTGCCGTCACGCACCTGGCAGACAGCGAGCGTGGAAGCAGCCTGTGTGCCATAAGTCTGCTACGCGCAAACGCGGCTTCTGGCGGCGCAGAAAGGCGCGGTGGGCAACACACAGCAGCACCCGCCTCAAGTCTGACATCCTTGCGCAAAAACATAAGATATCAGGCACAGCAGTTGGGCGAGAAACCGTCCTCTGCGCAGGCGCGGTGCTGGCGGCGCGGGAGAGCGCGGCGGGCACCACAGCAGCACCCCGCTCAAGTCTGACATTGCTGCATAAAATTTACCTAGGATATCAGGCACAGGACTGTGCATGACAGACCGTCTTCTGTGCAGGCGCGGTGCTGGCGGCGCGGGAGCGCGCGGTGGGCGACGCGCTGGCGGCGCCCTTCTCGCGGCTGTGGGCGGAGCTGGGCCGCGCGGCGCCGGGCGCGGCAGCGCACCCGCGCGCCACGCTGGCCGTCACCGCGGCCGCCGTCGGCGGCGGCAGCTGGTACTATGCCAGGCGCGCCCCAGGGGCGGGGCGGCTCCGGGGTGGCACGTTGCGCGTGATGTGAGGCGTGCCAGAGCCCATGGGTGCGAGGTGGGAAGTGCGTACATCAACATGCCTGGCACACCAGCACACGTGCATAGACACACGCCGCACACATCCATGGAGTTAAGACCTTGCTACATGGCAGAGACATTGCTCAAGCTTCCTTGTTGTTATGTGAGCTTGTTCCTAGGTGCCAGGGACTCTTTGCGCACGGGGCTGCAGATCTTGTTGCAAATACGCCCTTATCTGCTCATTCGCGTGTCCGCGCAGTCTGACGCATCACGTGATACCCTGACAATGGCATGTCCAGGCCAGGGCAGCATGATCTGCAACAGCAGCGCGCTTTGCCAATGTGCAGTGGCGCCGCGGCGCCCTGGTAGACCTACCAAGCACCCTGAGCTCGCTGCGTGCGGCGGCCGCCAGGTACTCGCGGCGGCGCGCGCTGGAGCGCGCGGCGGCGCTGACGTCCGGCATCCGCATCGCGCGGCAGCAACCGCCCGCTGTCATTGCGCGCCTGCTCGCCGGCCTCTTCTCCTCGCAGGTGCGCGAGCGCCCGCGGCGGTCCGACGCTGCAGCGCAGGTTAGGTTTGAAACCCCTAGCGCTGCCGCGCGCGCGCGCGGAGGGCTGATAGGACAGGCTGCGCGCTCAAGGCGAAAAGACGTTAGGGGTGTCTGGTTCTCTGGGCGCCGCCGGCGCTGGTGGGCGGGGCGGTGCTGCGGCCTCCCGGCCGCGCGCACAGGCCTGCGCTGAAATAGAACGACAGTATGGTAGGGTAGTATCACACTACCCTATACCCTATAGTATACCAAGCGTGGCCCTGCGGGAGCGCAGGACCGCGTGGACACCATCCGCGGCCTCTGCATCGGCGTGAGCGCGCACCAGAAGCTGGACCACCTGCAGGCGCTCGTGCGGCTGCTGGGCTACGAGTCGGTGGCCGTGTTTGGCGATTGCTTTGACGAGGCGCGCCCGCGCCCTTTCCCCACACCCCCGGCCCGCCCCGTGTCCGCGCCTGTCGGGCAGGGAGGCGCGGGCGCGCATGCGCCCGCGGCATGCTTTGCGGCCGGCAGGCCCCTCTCAGGCAAGCTCCATGGTCCTATGCTGGGTGCGCTTGTACGTGTGCAAGTCAGGCTGTGCACTACGGCACCAGCAGCCTGCTGAGAAAGTAGATAGACTGGGTGCTGCACACATGCCTGAGCCTCTCCTGAGAGCGACGCCTGCGGCGCGCCAGTCGGCCTGTGCGCTGGAGCACCAGCAGCCTGCATCAGTGCTAGAAATGTACCCTAGCCTCTTTTGAGTGCTCGTTAGAGTGCAAAACTCTTGGTGCGCAGGTCAACCTGCTGGACCCGGTGCAGTACCCGGGCGCGATCAAGGCGTTCGCCAAGGAGGTCTGCCGCAACGACCTGCTCAACTTCGGCCGCCTGCACTTCTTCTTCCCGGACTCGCGCCTCGCGCTGGACCTCAACACGGACAAGACCCTGAAGGTGCGCGCGCGCGCCGCCCCTGCCGGCGCGAAGCCCGCACCGCCCGGCCGGACGGGCGCCCAGGCCGCCTGGGCGCCGCGGCGGCGGCTGCAGAGCAGCACATGTCCGGAAGCGCGTCAGCTCACCGACAGAGCCGGGGAGGGCCGGCGCATGCCTGACTGGCGATGTCATCTGTGATCCCAGGTGGTGCCCCTCCGCTGCAGGCACCAGCGGCACAGCGCCATGGGCAGTGCCGCCGAACTCTGCGCGCAGCTGCACACGCTGCCAGGGGCGGACTCCAGACGGCGGCGCCCCGCGCGCCGCGGCAGGAGGCGCGCTTCGACCGGCACTTTGTGCGCGACCTGACCTGGAGCCGCCACCAGCTGGAGGAGCTGGCGGAGCGGCGCTTTGTGGCGGCGCAGCGCGCGGCCGCGCAGCGCGCCGCGCCCGGCGCCGCCGGCGGCGGGCCGGACGGCTGGGGCGACGCGCCGGGCGACCCGGCGGCCGCCACGTCATTCATCGACCTGTTCAAGAAGGCGCGGCGCGGGGCTGTGCCCCTGTCGGGTCACCGCAGCGGAAAGATAGGCACATAGGTACATGCTGATGAATGGGACGCGCCATAGAGCGTGTGTCTGGCGCCAGCGTTCCACGCAGCCCTGCCGCAGGTGCAGGCACGCCCGCCGTCACCATAGTAACTACGTACGCACCCACTGATGTAACACGGGCTTTCAGGTCAACCCAAGGCACATACTATCCACAGGCTGTGCACAGCAGTACCCTGTGAGCTTGAATTTCTAATACTGATGCGAGGCGCGCGCGCGCGCAGGTCAAGGTGGAGGACTTCAGCAGCTGGCTGGGCCGGCTGTCGACGCCGCGCGAGCTCATGATCATGATGACCGAGATGCTCGCGCGCATCGAGGCCAACCCCGAGAAGGGCCTGGAGGCGCAGGACATGGAGATCGCGGTCACCAAGGCGCTGGAGCAGGCCGTGTGAGCGCGTAGGGTTTCTAGGGTCAGGGTTTCGCTGTCCTGCAGGGCATCCGTGCACCGTGCCTGGCGGGGGGCCACAGGCACTGGCGTGCGAGACTGTGCGCGCTGGGCAGGGCCGCGCGCTGTGTAGTAAGGGGCTGTCCGGGGTGTGGGCCTGAAAGTGTGAATGCAGCCAACAGCGCTTCGAGGGCGATCTGGCAACATGATGTGCGCCAGCTGCAGGCGTGGGGCCGCCAAGCAGGTTGACTTTCACGCATGCGAAACGTATGAGGTGCTGCAATGCGCTGGGTGGCTGGTGCACCGCTGCACTGCTGCATGCAGGCCCGTCGCAAAGGCCTGGGTCTGCTGCTGCGGGCTCTGCTGTTCTGGGACTCCCAGGGTTCATGGGAGTGACGCAAAAGGCATGGATGTCAGTTGCGGGGCTGTCATCGTCTGTCAAGTATATCAGTGGCCCGGGGGTTATTGGGCGGAGCACGCTCTGTAGTTATTCTGTAGTAATTCAAACAGGACGGGCGCACTGACAGGCTGGCCTTTGGGGACCCGTGGATTCTGTCAGTCTCGACTGTTCCAATTTGCTTTTCCTGGCTCATGTTGGCTTTCTGGCACTTTTGGCTTGGTTCATAACACTGATTGTAGCATATACAGGCGCTGTGTCCTGCTCAAGCGCAGGCGTCAGCTGTCACTGCCCAGCTGCTGCTGGTTCAGTTAAGGCCGTGAGTGCGGTGCACTGGGTCGTGCCCAACAACACGCCAGAGACTTGCGGCACGCATGCAACTTTCACTCCCACTAGACTTCACCTGCAACCTGGCTGACCACTGCTCTCTTCAACTCGTAATGTGCTCAATCAAGCGTGTTGTGCAACACCAATGGCCCGCGCCGATATCTGAGCATGCCCTGCGCTCCTGCCGCCAGTGCCCAGATGCAGGGCCCGCCTGCCCCGCACCTGCACATGCGTTTCTAAGTTATGCTGCATGCACAGAACCTCCCCGTTGGGCGCACTTGGCGCTGCCACATGCCAGCAGATACCGCTGTTCCACTCACCTGACTCCAGCAACACCCTCGGTTCACTCTTGGGGGTGTCAGCTCGGCTGCGCCACCCCAAACACACCGGCGAACAAGGAAAAGCAGCACGCCTGAGCGTGGGACCGGGTGAGTAGTGGCGGGAGCGCAGCCAGCAGTGCAGAGCCTGCCGCCGCAGAGCCCACGCCATCCGCCCTGGCAGCAAAGGCGACAGCAGTGTCGTTTAGCCATCAAACGCCCCGAACAGCTGGCAATGAAAGGATGCTGCTCTGGACCGGCCATAAAAGACCCGTGCCCGCAAATTTCCGCTGCCAAGCAAGCGCCGCACCTACCACCGCGCTCGCGCCAGCGCAAACCCACGCCTTCAACCAGGTGACGTGTACAGCGGAAAGTGCCCAGAGTGCGCCCATATGCCTGCATGCGAGGCACGGGTCCTGCGCTGCTGCAGCGACGCCCGTCCGCCCAGGCCTGCCGCTGACCTGCGCCCGACTAAGCGCAGCTGCTGCAGGCACGCTGGCGCACGCCATGGCACGCACCTGCACGATGACGCACAGGCATGCGCCCGCACGCCGCCGGCCGCGACGCGCATGCGGGGGGCGTGCCCCCGCACCACCTCCGCCGCACGCGCTGGCGACCTGTGTCGCGCCGCCGGCCGCACGCGCCCCCACGCCGCGCGGCCTGGCGCGCGCGCGCGCGCGCGCGCGCGCGGGGGCGGGGGGGGCGCCCGGGGGCGGCCGGGGGCCCCCCCCCCCCCCCCCCCCGCCCCGCCGGCCCCCGCGCGCGCGCGCGCGCGCGCGCGTCACTCGGCGGACAGGCCGCGTATGCGCCCGGTGCCGTAGGGCCCCTTGCTCAGGCTGCCCACGGTTGGCAGGCTGCTGCCGTCGGTGAGCGGCAGGCCCATCTCGCCCATCTGCTTCTGCGCCCGCGCCAGCTTCTTCGCCTGCCGCGCGCCCGCGGCGCTCAGCGCCGGGCAGCGCCGCCCATGCGGTTGTGCGACCACGCACGTGGTCCCCCATTCCGTCAGCGCCGCAGGGATGCGCAGGGATGCGTGACCTTGAGGCCACCCGTGTGCAGCCACATGTGCAGCCACTGACCTATTCAGGCACTCAATCAAAGCGTCACCGGGGTCTGTCAGGCGCGAGCTGAAGCATGGCACACCTGCAGCGTGTCAGGACAGCAGCACAAATCTCATCAGAGCCGCAAACGCAGAGCGTCCTGCTGCGGCCACCTCAGCAAGTGTGGGACATGGCAGGCGGCGCAGCGGGCGGCACACGCCTGCGAGTAGGCGACAACGCCGCACACTGTGATGCCGTAGCCGGTTATGCTCATGGCGGTGACCGGGTTGTGGAACAGCAGCACCGAGATGGTGGCCGCTACCACGCCTTTTGCGTTCCCCAGCACCTGCGCGACCGGCCGCCGCCAGGGTTGAGTACGGCTAGGGTTTGGACAGGTCTTGCACTAGGGGTGTAGGCTCACTGGTGCTGTGTGCGCCCGCCAGCAAGGTGCAGCACCGCGACACCGTGCGCACTCACTGCTGGACGCCTGACATGGCACGCGCGTCACACGCCCCAGCAGCTGCCGAGCGCGCTGCGGCCCAGCGCTCAAACCCAGGACATGCAAGGCCAGCTTCGACTCACACGGCGCATACCGTCTAGCACCCATGGGGCCTGCTGGACAGGGGCGAGCGCGCCTGCAGGGTCAGCGCGGAGGTATGCTTGGTGACCAGGAAGTTGGTGAGGTTGACGAAGAAGGCCAGGAAGGAGTTGAGGCCCAGCAAGGCCAGGAACCCTGGCGCGCGCCCAGGAACCCTGAGTCAGCACACCCGCCCACGGGGTGGCAACACTGCAGGATGTATCGCCTGCTGGGGCACCATGCGGGAGCGCGCGTGCAGTGGCAGACAACCTGAGCAGGGCCACAACACCTTTCACCGTGCGCTTGAGTTGCATCACTTTGACCCGGACTGATGCTCATGCGTCTCGCCACGCAACAGGCTCCAGCAGACAACGGCTTCCCTCCAACCATACTGCGACAAATTGAGGGCCAAGCAGCGAAGGGCCAGCGAACAGGGCTCCTCGGCGGCGAGCTCCATCACACGGGAGATCACGTTGCCCTCCAGCACCATGGTGAAGGGCAGCAGCAGCGTGGCCGCGATGGGCGCCATGTACAGGAGCAGGCTCTGCGCGCGCCCATGCGGCTGCTCACCGCTTGCCAGCCGCTGCGGGGAAGCTTCCATGCACCGTGCTCACACACAAGATATAAGCGGCCGCGACCAGCGGTCATGCCATGTACAGCAGGGGTGTCTGGAGCGGTGCACTCCGGCACCCACCGGCACCCACCACCTGGCCAGCATCCCTGCCAGCTGGCCGCATGCTGCCGCAGCCCCTGTACCTGAGGTATCGCTCAGGCGTCGCTCACGCATGCCGCATGGGGGAAGCCGAGGCAGGGTTTTGGTGTAGGCTTTTGGTAGCGCGCGCCACCCACCATGGAGTCCAGCTTCTCCGTGCTGTGGCTCATGAGCACGGACTGCAGCACGGACTTGCACGCGCGCGCCGCCGTCGCGCCCGCGCACGCCAGGAAGCCGATGAGGTGGAACAGCGGCTCGCCGCCGCTCGCCACCACGATGCCTGCGCCGCGACGCCTCCGTGGTCGCGCTGTTCGGCTCGGGGCGCGCAATGGCCGACGCTCGTCATCCGTGGCCGGTCTGGGCGGCTGCATGGCGTACCGCCCAGCCCACACAGCGAGCACCATGCGGATGATAGACAACATCGCCCGCCACTCGGGAACAGCTCCCATGCAGCCACCGGCACGCTGGCAGGCCGGGGCTGTGCACCGGCGCCAGAGGCGGGCGCCCTGGTGTCCACGTGTCCGGCAGCGGGCCGGGCGCGAGCGGGCGGGCGCGGGCGCAGCGCGGCGCACCGATCACGACAGGGATCAGCGACGAGTACACCAGCCACGTCTCGCGCTCACGCAGAATGACCAGGCCGAGCAGCGCGGTGAAGAAGGGCGTCGTCGCGCCGATCGCCTGCCAACATACGTGCGGGGCATCTCAGCCTAACCCTTATTCCAACACAGTCATCAGCCCTGTGTGGTCAAATGGCCGGACGGCTGCCGTGCAGCGCAGCTGTGCAGCCCGCATGCGGCCAGACCCTGTGAGCCGGCCTCCTGAGGGAGCTGGCCGGGGCGTGGTAACAGCCAGGGACACCTCTGTGTGTGGGTCCGCTGCAAGGGCACTGAGTGGGACCGCCTCCAGGGCACTGACAACCCATGCATTGCCCCTCAACACCTTTCCAGCTCTTGGCAGGCATAGCGGTTCCACAAGCACTCCTGCGACCTCGCCTCTGCCTGGCCCTCACGAGCCACGTTCAGCGTGTCGCGCACACACGAGGAGGTTGAGGAGGGAACACCGCCGGCGCGCCTGGTTGAAGGATACAGGTATGAAGCGCAGCGACGCGTTGCCCAGCACGACTGACAGGCAGAACACCGTTGCCAGGACTGCGATTTTGGTGAGCACCAAGCCTCCGCGGACGGACTTCGTAGGTAGCGAGCTAAAGCGCGAAAAGGCGTAGCCCATAAACGAACAGGAAAGCATGTGGCACATAGTCAGGAAGATGGGGTACCTGCAGACAGCCAGCACAGAGTTGATCGCGGCCATAGTCTGGAAAGCGGTGGTGATGGCCTGCGGTGACTAATCTCGAGCAGCCTTAGCGCAACCACTGCAGCAGTGCGGCCACTCTTGCCGAGAGACCAGGCGAGTGCCTGGCGGGTGAGTAAGGCGCACTTGAAGCCATAGTTAGTCAGGAGCAGCTTGTTCAAGAGCAGGACGCCGATGTTGCTCGCATACCTGTTGCATCCCAGCACACCACACTCAGTGAAGCGCGTAGCGAGCTGCAGCACAAAGCTGGACCTAAAAAGACAGCCTGACCCTTGCTGCACTCGAGGAGCATGCGATCATAACAGGCGCAGGACTGCGCAAAAGCTGCCATGCTCACCATGAAACTATAAGGAAGGGGGTGTACAGGTCCATCGCCATTGCGGCTGGACCGCGACGCCGCCGCTCGGCAGGGGCGCCTATAAGTAGCGCAGCCCCTGCAGCTCATCCTTCATTTTCAGGCACCAGGGGTGCATGGAAGGTGGGTCAGTGTGCTCATCTTCGATCTCCTGCTAGCGTAACCAGCAACTCCTCGCAGGCAGGGCCTGGTAGGGATCTGGCGGGGTCTGCACTGAAGAACTTGAGACAAGGCCAGACAAGAGATCAGGACCGACCCCCCGTGCGAGCTTGCTGCAGTGATGCTGCTCTTATGCCTGTGAGCAGCTTTGGCCTGCAGCAGACTAATTGTTGAAAATAGGAGGTATCTGCAGGCCGCTTTGAGTGTCTTCCGAGCGCCTGCAGGCGCTGGGCCAGCACGCTCAGGGCAGCTAGGCATGCGCTTGCTCATCTTCTTCTTGACTTGCTACCAATGCCTGGCTGCAGAGCGCAGCACGTATCCCGTGCCGGAGGAGCTGTTCTTGCGATCGTACCTGGCCTTTCCTGGTGAGCACAAGGCGCATGCGATATACATGAAGAAGTGCGACTGATCATTGGAGCTAATTTTCCAAGCGGACAGGTCTTTGCGCCTGTCGATCCACTCATGCTGCGCTGGCCAGCCGGCAGGCGCTGGTGATGCTTGTTCAACGCTTGTTCAGTGCGCACCCGTGCTCGAACGTCGCGGCTTGAGCACTGTTGGTCATGTGCAGGTGCTGCTCTGGCGAGCCGGCAGGCGCGGCTGGCGACCGGGCACTTCCAGCTGCCGCAGCGCGCCACGTGCTCCAGCCTGTCCGGCCCTGGCTTCTGCCTGTACGTGCAGCCGGCCACTGAGCTGCGTGCTGGTACACCGCCCCACGCAGCTGTGATAAGCCGTGCCAGGTGTCTTCAGTGGTGAGTTCGACGTGAGCTCTGCGGTAATCACGTTGCACAGCGTGTGCACTGCGTGCCAACCTGCACTGCTTGCCAGCGAGGTAGGAGTGGCTGCACTCGTGGTCTTCAGGTGCAGGTTTGACTGTTACCGCGCCCGCGCAGCCCACGTAGCAGGACACTGCAGGTAGCCGATGCCTGTGCGCGCGTGCAGGCACAGCCGCAAAGGCGCAGCCGCAGAGCGCGGAGACCGGGATGAGCTGCGCGGCGCCGAGCGCGCACGCCGGTGCTGAAGACTCGCTGCAGGCCGGGCGCAGCAGCCGCAGTGCGGCGGGGGACAGCGCAGGCAGCGCGCCTGTGCGCGCTGCCGGCTTTGGCGGGATGCACCCGCACGCCGCAGAGGCGCGCACGCTGCTGTTCTAGTTGCTCAGATTGTTTGTCCTGTTGCGATAGGTTCATTCCGCAGTCGGCTGCATCTGCACGTGCCTCGAGCGCTGGACTGTTTGCCGAAGCGGGACACATGCAGCCAAGAGCGCGAGCTCTCTCTTGCTGAAGCACCAGGGTGTGATCGAATACTTGCTGATACAGCAGGGTGTGGTTGAAACATGGTATGTGAATATGGAGCTGGCTGATTGACAGACCGGCCGCTCCTCGCGGCAGGGCTGGGGCGACGAGGTGGCAGGCGAGGCGCGCTCGTACATGGACTCGTCGCTGCGCGGGCCGGCCGAGCCGGCGCGCGGGGACGATGTGGTGGTCGTGCGCGCCGGGCACAGCGTGCGCAGCGTGTACGCGGAGGATGAAAATGAAGAAGAAGCAGTGAGAGATGTAAATGATGTGAGACAAGAGGAGCACGGGCCGTCACGCGACGTGCGCGGGGTGCATGCGAGCGACCGCGTGCCGCCTGGCGGCGCGCCGCGGGAGGCCGGCGCAGGCCGCGCGCGCCCGCGCGGCGAGCGCGCTGCGGCGCCGCAGGCGCCGGCGGGCGCGCGCCGGCAGCCGGGTGCGCCGGAGCGGGGCGGGCGCATAGGCAGGCTGGGCGGCGCGCCAGCCGCGGCGCTCGACGGCGCAGGCGCCCCGGCGTCGCCCGCAGGGGCCGCGCCGGCAGTGCAGGCTGGCCGGCGGCCGGGCGGGGCTTCAGGCGCCTCCAGTGCTTGGGTCGCGCCGCAGCCGCCAGAGGATGGCAGCCCCGCTGCGGTCCCTGCCGGCGCCGGGCCGGCCGCTGGTCCCGCGGCGGCGGCGCCCTCAGTGAAGGCGCTGCGCGACGCGCGCGCGCGCGACGCCGCGCGGCGCCCCATGTTGCCCTACGACGACAGCGACTACGACGAGGAGGAGGGGCCCGGCCGTCGCGGCGCGGCCGGTGCGGTTGCGCCCGCGGCCGGCGCGGTTGCGCCCGGCGCGAGGCGGGGCGGCGTGCGAGGGGTCGAGGCCGGCGCCGGCGGGCGGGACGGGGGCGGCGAGCGGGCGCCCGTGGCTGCAAGCGGCGGCGGCGGCGGCGGCGAGTTCGAGGCTGCCGCGGGCCCGGACGTGCGGAGCGCGGCCGAGCTGACGGCGCTGGACACGATCCGGCATGCGGAGGAGGAGTACCCCAAGTGGGAGGAGGAGCTGTTCGGCAGCCCCGCGGGCGCGCGCCCCGCACATCCTGCTACTCGCGCACGCCCTCCAACGGGCTGCCTGGCGGCCCTGAAGTTTTTTGGGTTTCTTCTCAATTGTGCTGGACAAAGGCCTCGACAAACAGGGCGCCTGGCCTTGCCGCCTGCCCTGTACTGCGCCCCTGGAGCCGATGCACCGCACAGGCACCTGAGTTGCTTCTGCATGTCGCCTGAAACCTGAGGTTCTTGACATGCCCAGATTCGTCCTGCTATGCAAGAGCCTGACGCAGGAACGCTGCCATGGGGTGCTGCACAGGCAACTACACGTATGGTGACTATGCAGACTACCCGTATGAGCCCTACGAGTACGAGGAGGAGGACGCTCCTGGCTGAGTGCGGCGCCTGCACGTCTATGACCATGATATTGCACTCAGTTTCACACGTGATTGCCTGGGCGATACATGGATGCATGCACATGCCTCATGCCTTCCCATGCCCCAGCATGCACCGGGTATGAGCACATCAGAGGTGACGCAGTCTGTCGTTGACTGCACATCTGAAATCAACTGCTTATACATGTCCCATTCCTGAAGCATACTGCCCAGCCCGGGGGACTCAAGCATAATCTGCCATGCTACGAGGTGACTCCCATCACACAAGCGCTATTGTACAGGTGCAGCTTGACAGATGCTGTGCTGACATGCCCAGACCGCACGCCGCAGCAGCCAGATCAGGCGCTGCGCTCCCGCGCTGCCCTGCGTTCCAACAGCACACACAGCGCACATTCGCCAGACCTGGCGCAGCAGCTGCTCAGCTGATCAGGTTGCGGCGGCGGGTTCGCGCTGCGGTAGGCGCATCCTCCGGCGGCGGCGGCGAGCGCACAAACCATTCCAGCAACGGGAAGCTGGCCAGCACGCTGTGCGCGCTCTGCGCAACGGCCGCGGCCTCTGGTCGTTCCTGCGCAGAAACATCGCCTAGCTAAGCGGAGGCCGAGCTGCATAGCTATGTCACCCTGGTGCTTCGTGACACATTCTCAACTGGAACACTTGTGGGAGACTTGGAAACCCTCTGCCAAGCAGACCGGGCGCTTGGCTACCTAAGGTCGGCTTCCCATCGTGCAAAAGGACTGGATGCGTATAGACAGATGCATGACTCGACAACTGCAGATGAGCTCCCCACTCTCGTCTTGCACAGACTACTTGGACCGAGCGAAGCGAGCACAAGACCCCACACAAGGAGTGCTCGGCGCTGGGCCGCAGTTTGCCATCCAGGCCGCAGCGGCAGGCAAACCAAGCATGGACCCAGTGACGCCTGGTCAAATGCATAGCCTGGGTGGGGACACAGCGCACCGCCAGTGCCGCGGCGCGCGCAAGAAATGCCTCAGTACTGGGCCGCAGCTGGTGCAGCGCAGGGCGCAGCAGCAGGCGGAACAGGCGCGCTGCGCCCTGGTAGCGCCTGGACTGCAGCCATAGCAGCAACAGGAGCTTGACGTGGTGGTAGCCCGGGAAGCGCTGCACAAACGCCGCCTCCGCCGCCGAAACACACGCAAGCACGCACCAGTACCTGCACGACGCAGAGACCTGTTCTGTGGGACAACCAATGTTCTTCCACCGCCGCATCATTCACGGCCCACACACTGCCGCGCGCAAGGCGCTCCGCGGAGACAGCCGTGGCCGTGCACTCGCGTGGCACCGCAGGGGAGCCGCGCCTCAGCCAGTGCGGCAGCTGCTCAGCCCGCTCCGGCGAGCTCACAGGTTGCTCGAGCACCCGCGCGCTGGCATAGACCGGGTAGGCAACGCCAACTGCTAGGCTGCGTGAACGCAAGTCGTTCAGTGGTCGGTAAAGAATATGGGACCACTCTGGAGAGGCATGCGACGCTACGCACCAGGCTGTGCGTGCTAGGACGTTCTGGACGGCAGGCTGGAGTATCACCTGCAGCCCCACCTGCGGGCACACAGGAGGCGCGGGTGAGCATCCAGCATCATAGCTTTTGACCCCTACTGCAAGCTCAGTGCAAGATACGCAGGCAGTGACGTTGTATGAATACCTGCGCAAAGATGGGAGCAAGCAGCGCCATAGCAGGAGGTTCGTCCACGCAGTGCCAGAACCAAAATAACCGATCACAATTCTACAACTATGTTTAGCAGTGAAGGCACCCCTCAGGCTACCTAGTTTGCCAGCACTGCAACTCTGTTCTGCACTGAAGCATTTGTCAACATAGGCCATGATGCCCTGGCAACCCTAGACCTCAGGTTGCATCGGTGCGCAAAATGCCGTACGCCTCAGTCCTCCGCCATCGCCATCGGGTTTGTACTCAAAAGATTGCGCTTGCGCTTGCGAGCCTACATCAACCCGTTGCGTGCGACCGCCTGGTGAGAAGTGCACCTCGCTTACGGGTTTACGTGTGTTGATGTCGAAGGGAAGCTCTGCCAGCAAGTTTGTTGATAAGCTGTGAAAGGGTGCACGCCTTGCATAGGCTTGCCTTGCACAGGCTTTGCCTTGCTTGGGAGCTGCTGCTGATCCAGACCTGTTCTCTCGCTGCCATATCCCTCTCCAGCTCCTGGTGACCGCCTGAGCAAACATCTATCACCCTTGATAGGAGGCTGGTGCAGGTGCAAGGTGCTTATCCTGTCTGTGCTATCTACAGGTGCGCAGAGCCTGCGGCAGCTGGGCCGCCGCTCGAGATGCGAGCGGAGCTCTGCCTCACGGCAGCTCTGCTCCTGGCCTGCTTCGCAAGCGGCTGCGCAAGGTTCCGCGTATTTGACGCAGCGTCAACAGGTGTGCATGTGCTTTTCAACGCATGCCCAACCTTGGGTCCTCCATGCCAGCTGGGTTTGGAACAGAGAGCCTGCGCTTCTGTCCTACACCAGGCGTAAGCAACCCAAGCCTGGCGCCAGTGCCTGCCAGTGTGCACTGAGCAAGGGAGGCGTTGCGCTCGGCGCCATCCGCATGCCCTGTTATTTGCCGGGTCGTTAAAGGCATGGCGTGCGCACACCAGCACGACAGACCGTTTCGAGCGGAGTCTAAGCTTTGTATTATTGGTGCACTGGGGCGCAAGCTTAAGATGGACTGGACACGTGCCCGCAGTTTGTTATGAGTGGGCGCACACAGGCCTTGAGGCGCGTGTGAGCTGAGCGCTGATGCAGAGAGTGAAGTGTCCAGCTGTATGTCATGGCAGCAAAGAGTGTTTGTATGAGGCCCATGAACATGCTGCGCCTGCTCGAGGGGAAGCACGAGGCCCTTAGCTACAGCTGGCCATGGAAACGCGGCTGCAAGAGCTAATGAGCGCGCAGGCGCGGCTGACAGGTGCCTCGATGGCAACTAGTTGCAGCAGCACTGGGGCAGCGATGAGGGACGAGGTTGGCCAACACTGTTCAGTAAATGAGCTGGGCCGTTGGTACCCCCCTGTGGTCCCAGACACTAGCGCACGCGCACGCAGGAACAGCCGACAGGCAGCAGGAGAACTCCTGGGACGAGGCGGCGGATGGCTGGGGCGTTGAGGAGGATGACGGCGGCCGGCGCCTGCTCGCGGACGACTGGGGCAAGGGACACGGCTGGGGCGGCGGCTGGGGCGGCGGCTGGGGCGGCGGCGGCTGGGGCGGCGGCGGAAGCTGGGGCGGCAGCTGGGGCGGCGGCGGCGCCAGCAACGGCAGCTGGGCCGGCGGCGACGGCCACTGCTCCGACGCCAACTGGTGCTGGGGCTTCTGCGCGGGCGCGCCGCCCCCCGCGCGCCGCCCGTTCTGTTGGCATGCGGCTGCGGAGGCGGCACCCGGCCAAGCGGCAAGCGGCCAAGCGGCACGCGGCCAAGCGCGTGTGACCGTAGCGCCCAGGGGCGTCTGCCAAGGCGCCACCGGTCATCGCTGCAGGGACCTGGGATGCTTGCAGAAGCATGCGCCACCAAAAATAACACATCATCACAAAGCTTGCCAGCACGGCAGGCGGGCAAGCTGCCCAGCCGGCCGAGTGTCTGACGTGGGCGCCCGGGGCGCGCGCAGTGGGCGGCGAGACGCAGCGCGCGGACCCACGTGCGTGCGCCAACGCGTGCCTGACCTGCTGCGGCTACCAGGGCACGGGCGTCAGCTACCAGGGCTACCCCGGCGCCACGCAGCCCGGCGCGGTGGCCACGCCCGGCGCTCCAGGTGCGGGCTCGAGGCCCACGTGTTTGTACATATGTGTAGTGATGTGACCTGCTGGTGCATGGCCTGCAGTGCGTGCGAGACCGTGATGCACACCTCAGTGACTCAGGAGTCCTGAGACTCGCCAGCATGCGCGTAGGCGCGCAGCTTGGTGCAGCTTCACGCCTGCAGCAGGGAGCGCGAGCGCCGACGCGGCGTGTGTGCTGCGCTGCGCAGGCGCGCCGGGCACGCCGGGCGTGCCGCTGACGCCGACGCAGCAGCAGGCGGCCGCTGCGGCGCAGGCCGCAGCGCAACAGGCGGCGCAGCAGCAGGCGCAGCAGGCGGCGCAGCAGGCGCAGGCGCGGCCCATTCCCGGCACTTACTGAGGGGCTGTGCAGTCCTCCGGTGCCAGCGCCAGCAACACCCCCGCCCTGAAGCAAAGCCCAGTGCTGTGTGCAGGCGTCTGCTGGGGTTCAGGCCTGTGCCGTACAGGCGTCCTGCTGCAACTGCTTGCACGCAACCCTTGGCCTGTGACTCTCGCGGCCCATGGAAACCGCACCTGCCCTGGTCAGCTCCCGTGCAGGGAGTCTCTGATGCGCGTCCGCATGCGCGCGCGCAGCAGCAGCAGCAGGCGGCGCAGCAGCAGCAGCAGCAGGCCGCGCAGCAGCAGCAGGCGCAGCAGACGACGGCGCAGCAGCAGGCTGCGCAGCAGGCCGCGCAGCAGCAGGCGGCGCAGCAGCAGCAGCAGGCGGCGCAGGCGGCGCAGCAGGCGGCGCAGCAGCCCAAGACGAGCGCGGCCACGCTGCCGGGGGTGCGCGCTGCTGTCCGTGCATGCTGAACAAGCATAAGAGGTGGACACCTAAGTTCTGGACTCGCATCGGAGGTGGTTATCTGATGCGCACACCCTGGTATCTGCACGGGGTGGCTGTTCATGCTATGCATGTGAAGCCCGGCTGGAAGCAGGGGCGCTGTGGCCACAAGCAGCAACTTGAGCATGCTCTGCGCGGTGCACGGGTGTGTGTGGCGCCCTGCTTGATGCGTGCAAGTCGGGCGGCACGAGGACGCAACGGCCTGCATGCGGATACAAGCCGCATGTCCGCCTGCTGCTTGCGTGGCAGACGTCAACAGCCGGCGCACATGCCCAGCCGCAAGCCCACGTCACAGGCCGGGCTTGTGCGCGGCGCAGTCGAGCACCGGCGACGGCCAGTCGGGCACGGTGGACCAGTACAGCGCGGCGGCCGGGCGCCGGCGGCTGCTGCAGCAGCAGAACCTGTCGCAGTGCTGGACGCAGTTCTATGCGGTGTACCCTGCCAGGTGCTCCCCCTGCCAGCTTCCGCACACTACCCAACCCTTCTCCAAACGCGCGGCAGCTCTTCAAGATGCGCTGGGCCTTCACTCGCATGTACTTGCCCCTTGCCCCGTCCTGCACCGCCATATCATGTGGGCAAGCTGTGCAGCATGCATCCAGGCACTCACACAGCGTGCCAGCGCGGCGCCCACGGCAGTGCATCGCCGCTCTTGGGCCTGCCCTGCCGTTGACGCAAACATGCATGTGTGGGGACATGCATTTGCACAACAGCGGCGCGCCAGGGCAGAGCAGGCTTGCTTCAAGGCTGGGTCGCGCGCTGTGCGTTTTTGCTGTTTCCCAGCGTTGCTTTTTGCTAATTTGCTATTTTTTTGTCTTGCAAGGGGCGGATGTGCCCGGCACCTGCTGTGTGCGCAGGGAAGTGGCAGGTCACCGTTGCGCTTCCACACCTCATGAGCCTGTGCACGCATGTGCAGACTTTCAATTTGAATGCTTTGGGGTCCCCCTCCGCCCTAGGACGACGCCCATCTCCATGAACCCTGTGGCGGTCGACGCGAGCACGCCGGGCGTCACCGCCGCGCCCGGCACCCCAGCAGGGCTTGTCAAGTCCGGGGGCGGCTGAGCTGGAGCCACCGCCGTGGCTGCGTGCAGCCGGCAGCAGCGCGGCCTGTGTGTGGGGTCCTGCACCTGTGTGGCAGCCCCAAGGGACATGCAGCATGGGCCTCGTGGGCTCTGGCAGCGAAGCCAGGCCCGGGTGGGGAGTCCAGTCCCAGATGAGCGGCAGCACGTGCAGGAAAGCTTCGCGGGCTCTGTGCCTGGCCAGAGCCCGGCTGATGCTGCGTGCACAGCACAGCAGGCGCAGAGGGTACATCTAGGATGCTGGGCTATGAGCGGGCAGGCAGCGCCGTTGCGGCCTGGCTGCACTGGGCTAGGTGCATGGGCATGCAGTTTTGACGGGTATAGTCAAGCGGCCGGACCGAAGTACGGGCTGACCGAAGTATGGGCTGAGCGAAGTAAGGCCTCACGGTTGGTGTGAGCGGGCGCCCTCAGGGCCGGCCTGCTGCACGTGGAGGCGCTGGCGCAGCCAGATACGCCTTGCATAGCTAGCCCCGCATGTTGCAACCGGGTGCACACCTGCTTTGCCTGATGGACGTTCTGCATCGGGCGGCGCTAGGACGACGGCAATCCCCATGAACCCAGTCGCTGTGGACGCCAGCAACCCCAGCGCCACCACGGCGCCTGGCACGCCGTCCACGCCGCTTATCACGAGCGGGGGCTAGCGGGGCATGCGACGTCCTGGCGGCCCCGAATCGTCTGTCTCTCAGTCTGTCTGGAAGTCTGGTTCAGTTCTGGCTGATAGCATTCGCGGCCGTTCAGCTGGGAAACCCCATTTGGCCAGGCCTGGTCCCACATATGTAAGCTGGCCAAGGGCGCGAGTTGCTGTATTTGCATGTTTTGAAGCAGTCTGCCGTCAAATGCGGTAGTTGAGGATCTGCCGCGCCGTGCTGCAGCCTTAGATGTATGCCAGTGCCTGCGATTTGAAGTAGGCGCCGGCAGTGGTGTTGGCCGTGCGTGTATACATTTTATGTGGCTGGCTTATGAAGCAAGTTGAATGACAAAAGGAAAGCTGGTGTTGCCAGCCAAACTGCATGAACTGGCTTGCATGCAGCACATGCATTGGTGTCTGCCTGCCCTGCTTACCTATGGTGAGAGCTACGGCATTTACATGTTTTCAGTTGCTAAATTTATCGTGCGCGCACATGTGTGCGTGCCTGTGTCCCCTGCACGTGTTTTAATTAAGCAAGCTTGACATGAGCATGACGGGCAGTGCCGAGAATGAGTGGCTGGATTTTGGAGGCAGGCCAGCGGTACGCAAACTAGGACTCCGATCCTTCTGGCCTAAAGAGTGACTTGCCGCTGCATACGCTCTCTGGGCAGAGGATATCTTCTGACGCGTTGCGACATGGTGGGACTTGCTTGCACCAGTCGCAGAGGTGCCAGTAAGTGCTCTTGCATGGGCCAATATGTATGTTGGGTCGGACTCGGGTCAGACTCTGAGAGCAGCGGTCCCTGTGTCGAGCCAAGACGACAGATGACCCGACCAGTGAAACTCAGAGTATTCTCAATGCTCACAAGTTGCCACTCGCTCACAACCCACACACGTCTGTGATACAAGACCTTTGAGCCCGCCAACCTTTGTTGCCGGGCTAGAAGGCCTTGCTTTCCATATTATGAGACGCTACTGCTCGGCACCATGCACGGCAAAGCCACAGCCCCGCGCAGTCCGCTCAGCGCTGACGCGCGCGTTGTCGCGCAGCCCCGCCAGGAATTCGCTCGACGCCGTGTCGCCGTCGTTGAACGCGCGGACCCAGGCCGCGGTGATGTGCGCCATCAGGTCCAGGCCCGCGCGCTGCGTGGCGGCGTCGGTCTCAAAGCTCTGGTCGTCCGAGGGGTTCGGCGACGCGCACGGCGTCACCTGCGCAGCCACAGCGGCACATCAGTGTCTTGCACTATCTGCACTCAGGCTATGCACTCAGCTGATTCCACACAGCATGAGCTTGCATGCATCCTTTCACATCATTGTGGCGACATGCGGTTTTCTACCGTGAACCTGCTGCAATCCTGAACATCCCATGCAAACTCAAAATCACCATCCGTTGGAAAACCTTCATCACGTCACCAGCCATGTCATGACATGCGGGCGCGGCAGGGGCGCGCCTGATGCGTGCCAGGGTAGAAGTCGTTGATGCCAAAGTGATTCATGTGGTTGAATTGGACATAGCCATGGCATGCACCGTGCGTCGCGGCAGCCTTCTTAGCCGTGCGCTTGTTAAATTGGCCGGCCAGATACAGCGCGAACGCGCCGTCCGGCACGCGCGCATCGTCTGCGCGAGCGCACGCGTGACACGCCGGCTGGCAGCAGGTTATCACCCACAGGCTGTGCCCGACACTGTTGCTCGGTGCGGCGTCCTGCACACAGGTGCTTTAGGCAGCATGGCGGATGCCTGGAACAGCCTGGAACAGCCACACATGAGGACATGATGTTACCTTGACTCCCTGCATCACTGCAGTTTCAAACGATCCACAGATGCAGCGCACCAGAGGGGTCGTAGCCCTCGAACGCCACAACGCCGTTGATGACCGCGCTGCCGTGCCGCTTGCGGAGCGCCTGGGCGCCCTCGCAGCCCAGCCGCAGGCTCGGCGCCAGCGCGTCCACATTCCGGCCACAGGAGTCTGCGCAAGCCCCACCAGATCACCACCTGTGCAAGCCTGCCTCATGCACGCTTCAAGGCATGCACACCACCCATGCACACGTGACATCAACCTCTGCACGCTGCCAGGACGGCGCGCATGCAAGCGGCCTGCACCACAGCAGAGCGCGCAGCGCCGCCAGGCGCTCTCCTGTGACAAGCACCCGCCAACTCTTGCAGGTCCCGACTCGCATAGCATGGACACATGCACTGCACATACGTTGTCGCTGACCCGAGCCTTACTATCTACATGTCTGTATTAAGCGACAAGCATGGCGGCAGTGGCGCCTGCAGACATGCGCTGCTTGCTTGTGTGCAATAGCGTGCCTTGACTTGGATCTTGTAAAACCGACAACGTGATGAGCAGGGCATGCACAGGTGCAGAACCACCGAAACGGCCACGCGTTCCCAAGCCGGCAAACCTGACAACAGGCGCATGGCGACAGCGCCGCCGGCCGAGTGCGCGAGGAGGACGATGCGGTCCAGGCTGGCGGCGCGCAGGAAGCCGAACGTGTCCCCGTGCGCGCCGGCGCCGTGCGCAAAGTCCAGGAGCGTGGTCAGCAGGCCGGCGGTCACCAGCACATAGCTGTCGGGGCAGCCCGGGCCTGCATGACAGAGGCGTGCAGACGAGTGAGCTGCATGCCCATGCTGTGACATGAACAGTGCATGTCGTGCCTCACATCTTTCAAGCATGGCCGGGTTGGTCAAGCGCGCGCTGGTAAATGTCAACCTGCGAGCGCTTGCGTCCACATACATGAGGATTTTGAAATTCGTTACTGGAGTGCAATTAGAGTTGGAGTGTACCACTCGAATAGGAGCACCTTGTAAACGACCCGGCCCTCGTGCGCCAGCAGGTATGCAAGCAAGCAGGTCATGCTAAAGTGCATGTGGGCAGCCAGGGCTGCGCACGCGGGAAAGGCGGCGGTGGCGGCGAGGTCCAGTTGTGGTAGTAGTCGGAGCTAGCAACCACAAACCCGCGCGCGGCCAGGCTCGCTATTACGCCTGTGTACCGGGGCGCCTCCACGGCAAAGCCGTTCATGAGGAACACAAGCGGCTGTCGGCGGTGGCCGGCAGGGGCGCCGCCTGCGTATGCCTCAGGGAACGTGAAGTAGAAGGGGACGGGCACGCTGGCGCTGTCCTTGCGCTCGTGCAGCAGCGTCTTGTTCACAGTTCTGACTCCGCTCGTTGCAGCATCCTGTTCAGACACCTGCAGCCGTCGTACACTCAGCAAACGGCTTGGCTGGACAAGCCAGCGTCACACGAAGAGGGCTCACGTCAGCAAGCAGTCACAGCCACACACAATGCCAGACGAGCAGAAGTAGACTTCACACCTGTAGCACTGCGGCGAGCTCGGCTGGTGCTAAGCCACACGATGCTAGCAGCAAGGGGAGTGAAAGGCAATATAGCATCCAGTGAGCCATTGACTTGGTGCCACACTGCAGCATGCTTGCTATGGGCAGCGTGTCTATGGCACAGTGTGATAGTTGTGGTCCTAAAATATCAACGCGCTTGACACAAGGTTGCAGAGGTGAGCGTGGGCGATAGCTGCAAGTACAAGTGTACTTGCTTGGTTGCAACCAAGCAACACTCAGTGGGAACTGCTACGCAGGCAATTCACGTGTCGCTGATAGCTCAACCACTCTGGCTGGCAGGAAGACTGAACTCTCTAATCCTCAACATCCCACACCTCCCCATGCATGTACATATTGTGGCAGCGGGGTGAATCAGGTATGGGACCTTGGGTGGTTGGTGCTGTGTCTGTGCTGTGGCTGGCTTTTTTATTTCTCTCCTTGAAAAGCAGGGCCTGAAGTTGGTGGTATACCGCAAACACACTTGCAGAGAGTTCCAAGACTGAGGCCGTCAGCGCGCTGACGGCGGCCGCCAGCGATGAGCATGGTCGGCTTGCGCTGGGGCTGTGGCTGCTGGGCGAGCGCGACAGGCAGCGCATCAGCGCCCTGGCCCTGTCTGCAGCGGACGCTCACACACCTGCCGAGCCTGCGTGCTGTGCGCCCCGCTCGTGGGCTTGGGAACGAGTTGAAGTGCATAAGAACAGTGCCTGGGCATTTGCTCATTGTAGTTGTCGCATATAAGTAATGCTGTGTTAGCTTCCCACCTACAAGAGTGGACGCTGGCAGGTAAGCAGGAAGACATGGCAGGTAAGCAGGAAGACAATCTGAAAAGTCTGTGCATGGTGCTGCTTAAACTCGTGCAGTAAGGCAGCTAAACTCGCACAGTGCTTCTGCCACCAAACTTATCATACCAGTTAACAACAAATACAAGTGTATAAGGAGTTTGAGGCTGTTCATGCAGGCTGCGGCGGCGCGCTTCGCATGGGAGCAGGGATGCGCAAGCAGCCGCGGCACGCGGCATCACGGCAGCCGCGGCTTTGCACTGCAGCACACCGGCGCTGCGCGGCAGCCAGCAGCGCCGCCGGGTGCCGTTGCTGAACGCGTGGAGGCTGCCAGTAGCGATGGCGGCGCGCTGCGCGTCATTGACACGGAGCTGCGAGTGGAGACTGAGCAGTCGTACCTTGCGGTGCGAGCCGTGCGCCGAAAGGAGTAATCTCCTGCATGTCAACAGTAGTAAGCTGCCACTCCTCTGGCACGTTGTCTTACACGGAAGAGTGCTGCAGGGTGGCCTGGGTAAACTTAAGCCTTACACATGGCTGCATTTGTTCAGAAAGTCATTGTGCTGACAGGTGACTGGATGCATTCGTGCCTTGGGTCTTGACATGAGTGCGTCGAGCACACGACCGCTGGATTTGTGCTTCTCTAATGCATATGAGGCGAAGGCTGATTTCTGCGCTGAGGCGACCTCCTGTGCGTGCTCAGTATGCCATGTCCGTTATCGTGGGGCGCGCGCTGCCGGATGTGCGCGATGGCCTGAAGCCGGTGCATCGGCGCATCTTGTTTGCAATGCATGAGCTGGGCTTGCTGCCAACCAGACCGTTCAGGTGACCGCCCTGGACTCAACATTTTCAAACTAAAAATACATTTAGTTGTGCTCTGTGGGTGCGTGCATTTTGTCAAGGTCCGCATGAGTCTCCACAACCCTCCTGCTTGCTTACAACCTGGCATGCAGCACCCTCGTCATTAGGTACCCTGTGTGAAGCAAAGAGTGCATGGCTCGCTATCCAATACCACACCTTGCTCTTACATCTGCCACCCTGCTCTTACACCCATCACCTAGAGAGTTTTTCAACTGTCTGCAGCGTGCCGCTCAGCACCGCGGGCGCGGCAGGAAGTGCGCGCGCGTGGTGGGCGAGGTGCTGGGCAAGTACCACCCGCACGGCGACACGGCCGTGTACGACGCGCTCGTGCGCCTGGCGCAGAACTTCTCCATGCGCGCGCCGCTGGCACGCCCCCAGGCGCCCTCATGCCGGGCATGATCACCATGTGCATGCGCGTGCACAGTGATATCCAAGTAATGCGGTTACTTGACGGCAGCAATCTGTGTTTTAGGGTTCACGAGGCGCAGTGCACACAGGACCGCACAATGACCATGACAGATCAGCAGAGGTCAACTTCAACCTGAGAACTTAGCAGCCTCTGTAGCAGCCGGTGCAGCCTCTGTGGCAGCCGGTGCTTGGAAGCGTACCAGGTCAAGTCCTCAGGCTACAAATGAGTTGTGATGATCTGTCATGGTCGTTGTGAGCGGTGCTGTGTGCATTGTGCTCCTTGAACCTTGACACGCATAATCGCTGCTTTCTAGCGGCTGCATGCATTGCTCCTGCTACGTGCGGTGCGTGTCATGCGTGCGAGCACCATCAGTCCCACTCATAGTATCTGCAGCTCAGGCATGCGCATTGCAGATGTCAGGCACACTGGAACGGCGTGTCTGAACCAGAGCAAGTGGGCGCAGCACCCAGCATGATCTCATCACATCCTGGATTCACTCAAACTTGTTGTCCAGTAGCGGCAGGCTCGCAGCCGTGGCACGCGCGGTGCAGGTGTCCGGGCACGGCAACTTCGGCTCGCTGGACAACGACCCCGCGGCCGCGATGCGCTACACCGAGTGCCGCCTGCAGGCGTTCGCGTCCGCGGTGCTGCTCGCCGACCTGGAGTTCGACACCGTGGGCATGGCGCCCACCTTTGACGGCTCGCAGGCGCGCGCGCGCGCTCTGCACTCGCGCAGCGGGCGGGCGCCACCAAGCTGGTGGCGCGCCCTGCACGTTTCCTTAGGTGGCGCGCGCTGCGCACGTCCCTGTGCGGCGTGCCCTGCGCGCGCCCTTGGGCGCTGCGCCCAGCATGCGTCTCTGGGTGCAGCGTCGTGAACGTGCCCTTGGGCGCCGCGCTCCGCGCGCGTCTCTGGGCACCGCGTCCTGCGCGCGTCCCTGGGTGCCCCGCCCTGCGCGCGTCCATGGGTGCCGCTTCCTGTGCGCGTCCCTGGGTGCCGCATCTGCGCGCGTCCTTGGGTGGCTGGGCATGCTCTGCTGCATGCATGGGTGGCTGCTGGCAGTGCTCAAGGATATTATCTGGGTGACAACAAGCTTGTGTGTACGCTCAAGGATTTGGTTATGCGGGCGTCTGTCAAGTTATGCAGCATGCGGGAGCCGTACCGCAATTACCTATCGTCCAAGTACAAATGTGGTTGGCACAGTGGGCAGGATTACACGGCTATACCCCAAGCACTTGTGTCGCATTTTGCATCACTTTTTTGGAAGAGCAACTCAATAATGTAGGGTGCCGGGTTACATGCAGGAAGAGCCGCTGGTGCTGCCTGCGCGGGTGCCGCAGCTGCTCGTCAACGGCACATCGGGCATCGCAGTCGGCATCGCGACGCGCATTCCGCCGCACAACTTGCGAGAGGTGGGCCCACGCTGATACTTGCATTCAGAGACTGCAGTGTGGCAAAGCCATGCAGTGCGCTGGCAATAGCAGATGTGGATGAAAAGGCTGTTTCTCTGTCCATGTGCAAACAACGTCTCAAGCATGTCCTGTGCCAAGTCTGCACCTCAATCCACTGCAATGTCTGCTGACCTTCGTAGTGCTTGGCTAGTATTCACCAAAGTACTCCTGGAGCTAGGTCAACCACCCTAGTTAGATTTAACTTTTTCCGCCAGGTAGTGGCGGGCCTGCGAGCGCTGATCGCTAACCCAGACATCAGCATCGCAGAGCTAATGACGCATGTCCCCGCGCCCGACTTTCCCACAGGCGCGCATGCGCCGGCACTCCATAGCATCAGGAACATGGATGAGCATGGCAACACCAGGCAGTATAGAGCCCTGCCTGCAGATGCAGCGGCGCGCCACCATCACTGTCATGCTCTCATTGCTTTCAGTGGGTGCTACAGACGTTGGTGTGGACTCCCTTTGCACGTGTCAGGCCAGCGCGTGTGGCCGCGCTGAACACCGTGCTGGCGCGTAGGCGGCGAGATCGTGGCCACCGCCGGCATCCAGGCGGCGTACGAGACCGGGCGCGGCGGCATCACGGTGCGCGGGCGCGCCTTCGTGGAGGAGGAGGCGCCGGCCGGCGGCCGCCGCGGCGCGCGCAAGGCCGCGCCCGGCCGCCCCGTCATCGTCATCACCGAGCTGCCCTACCAGACGAACAAGGCGGCGTTCGTCGCGGACGTGGCGCGCCTGGTCGACGAGCAGAAGCTGACCGGTGCGCGCGGGCGGGGGTGCCTGGAGCTGTTCGCACCATGGGGTGGCCCAAGGGGCTTGCAGGCGAGCAGAAAGTAATTGTATCTGCGTCCTACGACCCGAGGCCGCTGGGGCTCAGCGCATCCAGCCCTGGACTTACTGTTGGAGCATGCTCTGCAGGCATCTCGGACGTGCGCGACGAGAGCGACCGGGACGGCATGCGCGTGGTGGTGGAGGTGAAGCGCGGCTCCTCGGCGTCGGTGCGTCTGTCGGCCTATATTCAGCAGCTTACAGAGCATCTAGAGGCGCATGTGCCTTTTGCAGGTGCTCTCCCTTCAAAGAAGCTTATTACCAGTACAGCACTCCTTGGTGTCCCCATCTCAATTTAGACAAGCATGACGTGCCGAGCTTTTGCGGCATGTTGGTACCATGCAGCCACGACATGGGCGCAGCTGCACCAGGGCATGCGACGCTGACCCGCCCATGTCAGCAGGCCCTGGCGGAGCCGCCCCCTTCTCTGTCCAGCGCTGTCCTGCCGCGCGCCAGCTGGATCGCCGCGCCCGCGCGCAGGTCGTGCTGAACAGCCTGTACAAGCAGACCGCGCTGCAGGGCCGCTTCCCGTGCAACATGGTCGCGCTGGTGGCCGGCACGCCGCAGACGCTGACGCTGAAGCAGTTCCTGCAGCACTTCCTGGCGTTCCGCTGCGACGTGGTCGGCCGGCGCGCGCGGTGCGCCGGCGGCGGCGGTTGCCATGCACACATGCACCACTGACAAGCGCTTGTAGCTGATGCTGGCTGTGGGGTCGGCGGGCGCGCGGTGCGCTGGCGGTGGCTGTTGCACACCCGCGCACAAGAGCTCTTGGGTCTGCTGGCTGTTTTGCGATGAGGCGAGGATGCGGCGAGGAAGCGCTCGTCAGTTTGGAGCTGACCGACCCGCCTACATAGACATTGATGCAGCTTTGGTGCGGGCGCAAGGCTTGAGGAACAGGCAGAGGCCTGTGGCTGCTGGGGCTGCAGCAGCGGGGGCACTCTGCATGCACGGACGGTGCGGTTGCGTGAACGCTGTCGCGCCGTGCAGGTTCGACCTGGCAAAGGCGGAGAGGCGGCAGCACCTCGTGGAGGGCTTCCTGAGCGCGCTGGCGCGGATGGACGCCGTCGTCGCGGCCATCCGCGCGGCGCCGGACGGCGCCGCCGCGGCCAGGGCGCTGTGCACCAACTTCCAGCTGTCGCCCGAGCAGGCGCGCGCCGCGCATGCATGCGGCAGATGCAGTGACAATCCTGCGACAATTCTGCAGATGGTTTTGGGGCTCCGAGAGGCAACAGGAGCTTCGCGGCCTGTGCGCGGCGCGGATGCGAGCGCCCAAGTGGCGCGCCTGTGTGGTGCGCTTGCTGGGCGGGTGCGGGCGTGTCTGGCTCCGGGCCATGTTTCGTCAGGGTGTGCTGAGGTCGGGCGGGCTGGGCGGCGCAGGCAGACGCGGTGCTGGGCATGGCGCTGCGCCGTCTGACCTCCCTGGAGGCCGGCAAGCTGAAGGCGGAGGCCGAGGTGCTGGGCGCGCGTATCGCGGAGCTGAAGGTGTGCGACAGCACACCTGACGGTCTGACGGCATATGGACTGTGATGGAGCAGGTTAAGTTGCACAGAGTGCGCTGCAGCACAGTGACGCCCGGCCCTGCTTGCGCCGTCATGCGAGCTTGGCGCGGTACCAGCATGCGGGAGGCTGCGGCCGCCAGCGCTCACGGTCGTGGGACAGGTTTTACCAGACCCTAGCCCTGCCCTGCCCAGGACCTGCTGGCGCGGCCGGAGCGCGTGCTGGCGACCGTGGAGGCGGAGGCTGCGGAGCTGGCCGACAAATTTGGCGACGCGCGGCGCACCTCGGTGCGCGCCCGCTCATGTCACGGTGTGGTGCAGATCGGAGACCGGAGACCCCGTACCTCACCTTCTTTTTTTATTTGTGGTTACATGTCTGCTGCGGGTAGAGCGCAACTGAGGGGGGGCTACACTCTCCACCCGGCAGGGTGCTTCGCGCGCCGTGTCAAGAGAGCGGCCGGCGCGGGCGCGCAGGTGTGCCATGACGCCGGCGACGGCGAGCTGACCGTGGAGGACGTGACCCCCAACACGGCCTCCCTGCTGGTATTCAGCCGCCGCGGGTACCTGAAGCGCATGCGCGCCGACCTGTTTTCGCCGCAGGTGCTTCATCAGATGCTTCGTTCTGCAATTCGCGTGTTTACGTGTATAAGAGCCTGAGTTGTGTGTCGAGCATGGCATGAGAGGTGCGAGTGTTTTGATCACAGTGTGATAAAGACACTGCTGTGCACATCCGCGTAGAGTAAAGCGCTTTGGCACATTTCGTGCTTGCGTGAAAAGGCAAGCAGCCTCCAGAAATGCATTTCGCTGGTTTTATAGTGTATCAGCATACCCATGCAGCAGAATACATGCCTGAAATGATTTAGATTTGATGTAGATTTCAGCTGCCTTGGCGCGCGCCTCAGCGCGGTTGCGGGGCGCGCAGCACCGCGGCGGGCGCGGCGTGGCCGGCGCGCGGCTGCGCGAGGGCGACGGCGTGGAGGAGGTCGCGCCCGTGATGGACCACGACACGGTCCTCTTCTTCCAGCCGGACGGCGTCTGCCGCTCGCTCAAGGCGCACCAGATCCCCGAGGGCTCGCGCACGTCCGCCGGCACCGCCATCGCGCAGGCGCGCCGCAGCGCCGCTACTCCCCAGAGCAGGGTGTCAGCCGCCCCTGCCGTCCTCTGCCAAGGGTGTCACCTGCTGCGGGCGGCGCACGCGGCGCCCTGTGCAGACTAGGACTCTGCAGATAAGGGCATGAGCAGGCTTAACCTCTTGTGTTTTCTTTAAGGATCTGGGGTGGGCCAGGTGCTGCCCTGTGCGGACAAGGGCATGCGCAGCCTTGGTCTAAGTTTCATTTGGGTTCTGGAGTGGCAACAGGTGCTGCCCTCTGCGGACAAGGACACGCGCATCGCCGCGGTGCTGCCGCTGAGCGGCAAGGTGACCGGCGACCAGTACGTCTGCATGCTCACGCGCGGCGGCCAGATGAAGAAGACGCCCACGGCCGACTTTGCGGACGACAAGGCGCCCAGCCGCAAGGGCAAGGCCGCCATCAAGGTGGCGGTGCGCCGTGCGCCGGCCAGGCTTTCCCGGCGGCGGGTGTGCGGAAGCGCCGCTGGCGCAGCCAGTGACCGATGATCACCAGCGACCCATGACCTTGGCAGGAGGTCAGAGCAGAGTGCTTCCCATGCTGGTCAAACCAGAGGGCTACCCATGTTGCACAGGTGAGCAGCAACCGCAAGACCACATCTCACCCCTCCGCATGCAGGAGGTGGCGCCAGGCCGCGCTGCGTGTGCCGCTGCGTCTGCGCCGATTTGCGCCTGGGAAACAGGGCGGCGTTGAGCCGCGTGCGCTGCGCGCGCGCAGGAGGGCGACGAGCTGGTGTGGGTGGGCGCCTGCACCGCCGCCGACAGCGTGCTGCTGGCGGCCTCGGACGGCCTGGTGACCCGCTTCCGCACGGACGACACACAGGCGCGCCTGGCCGGCCTGCCTGCTGCCTGTACAGGCACATGCAAGTCTGCTGGATGCAGTGCCGCAATTTTGTCTGCCTGCCCTCTATACGCGTACATGCAAGTGTTGGATGCAGTGCTCAATGCTCAATCAGTGCTCAATCGGGCTGCCTGCTCCCTGTACGGGTATACGTACGCAAGTGTGCTGGATGCAGCCCGGTGGAGCTTGCAGGGACTTGATCACCACACTGCAGCTCTGCATGGGGCTGGATGCGCAACCGTCTTGCTGTATGCACGCTCCCTGGCGACTCAAAGTGGGCCAGCATGTGCTGAAGAGCTGCTGATGACCTGCTGGTGAGGCAACAGAAGCGGGTGTGATCAGCAGATTGTGTGGCAATTGTGAGGAGCGTATGCCGCCAAGGCTGGCGGTGAAGGCCCTGGCCCCAAGGCCCTAACCCCGCCCCCGCTACTCCCGAGCCCCTCTTCTGGCACTGCTGGCGCGCCGAGCGTGCGGGCGGCGGCGCGCAGCTGCGCCCGCGCGGCCGTACGGCCGGCGGCGTGTCCGCGATGCGCCTGCGGCCCGGCGTGGCGCTCGTCGGCATGACGATCCTGCCCTCGAGCGTCCCGGGCGCGTCCGGCGACTCCCTGGACGACGAGGAGCTCGAGGACCCGGACGACGCGGGCGGCGCGCAGCCGCCCAGCGCCGCCGGGCCTGGACCTGCATCTGCGCCCAGCTTCGAGGTGCGGCGCTGCGCGAGTGCACAGGCACAGGGAGGGTTTCAAGGTGTTCTGCGCCGCGAGCGCTGTGCGCGAGGTACCGCATGGTTCAGAAAGCTCCTTGCTTCCTGCCGTGAACGCCAGCAGTTGTGTGCTTCTTCTTACTGACCTGAGTGCTCAGCAGCAGTCCTGTTGCTGCTTGGCGTGATGCCGGGCTTCGATGCCTGCAATCCCAATGCATCACCATGTTACCTGGTCTGCGGCAGGTGAGCAGCAACGGCGCGGGCCCGGGCGGGCACGACGAGGAGGCTGCCGATGAGGCTGCCGCGCCGGGAGAGGAGGGCGAGGGGCCCTGGGTGCTCCTGGTGACCCGCAACGTGCGCGCCCCAGGCTGACGCATGTCACGGGCCTGCCTGTGCTGAGCTGCTCGCAGCCCTGCCCGGTCTGTTGACCTCGTCGTGAGAGCCGTCCTGGTTGCTGCCTCATGTCACTCGAGGAGCCTTGTCCTGCATGCCTGAGCAACTCAGGATCCCTGTCGTAAGGCGTCATGCGCACCTGGTGGGCACAGCTACACCTGACGAGTGTTCTCTGCTGAGCACGTCAGGCATGGCAGCAAGCTCCTGTGCAGATCCATGTCCTGCTAGACTGCGGCAATGCATGCGGTCAGCGGCATGCCCTGAGCGCATGCAGTGGGGACACGATGAGCAAGTGTCTAAGGCTTTGATTGCATCAAGTAGGCTGCCTTTGGTGCGCTGATGTGGGTGCCATGATCCTGGCAGGGCATCGGCAAGCGTGTGCCCGTGCGCGGCTTCCCTGTGCAGAACCGCGGCGGCCTCGGCCGCGTCGGCATCCGGCTCAACCCAGACGACTCCCTGGCGGCCGTGCATGTCGTGCGTGGCCCAAAACCTGCTTCCTTGAAAGTGATTAGGGCTGTAACCTTTGCAGATGCGTGACAGGTGTGCCGTGCAGCTGTGCACATGCAGCTGACACAATCATGTGACAGCTGCAGCTCGCTGCTGGTGTACACTATCACCATCTTTTTGTGGTTTGGAGATCCTGCATGTAGCCCCACACTAGCTCTCGTACCCGACGTTGCGTGCATGGTGGACGCGCCTTTGCGCTCACCCCAAGCCTTGTCACATCTGCACGATCTGCACAATTCTGCAGGCCTGATGATGTGCGCAGGTCGGCCTGATGGACGAGGGCACCGCGGGCGGCGGCGAGGAGGAGGTGCTGCTTGGCAGCGCGGGCGGCCTCATGACGCGCACCGCGCTCGCCAACATCCGCGTGCAGAGCCGTGCCAGCAAGGGCGTGCGGCTCATGCGCCTCACGTCCGGCGACAGCGTGCAGATCGCCGCGCCGCTACGCGCAACTGCCATGTGAGCTAGGTGTGCCTAGAGTGCAGGCTGGAGTACGGGTTTGCGCCTCCGCGCTGGCAACTGCATGCGAAGTCGTGCATTGTTGCACGTGGAAAATGTGCAGCATGGCCATTGCTTCTGACTGGGATGCCATTGCATGCACTGCGTAACGCATGACCTGTTCAGCCTAACGCTTCCCGCTTTTAGCCCAAGCTGCTATGCCACGCATGCGCACTGCAAGCTGTCCTTCTGAATGCTCGGACAGCATTGAGTCATGGCGTGGTTTTGCGACCTAGGCGGGTCCGACTGTGCGCTTGCGCCATAGGCTCAGGCACGGTGCTTGTTTTCGCACTGCGGAAGTCATGTTCACTGGATGTGAGACTATACAGCGTGCCAGTCTGACAATTTTGACGTGTGGGCTGTTGTATGCGGTGCTTGCATGCCTTTTAGCCTGGCCTGGGTGTTTACACTGAAGAAAGCTCTCTGCAACTGTCATCACAGTCATTGCGGTTCTTTGCATGGCATTGCCGGACAGGCTCGCTGGTCTGGCTGCACTGCACTGGCACTACTGGCTTTTAGCAGTCTAATGCCCGGCTTGGATCAGCCTGTCTTTTTCTGGTGATCGAGGTGTAGTGCCTGTGAACAGCTGGTAATTTTGTATTAGAAGCCTTACTGTCGACATGTCTGCAAACACGCATACGGCGGTTATGGCATGCACCAGGCGATCATCAAGGTTAGAACAGCATAAATGAGAGAGCTGGTGCGGCCAGAAGAAAAAACGGTGCTGGTGAATAGGGGCGCAGTAGCGTACCACGCCTCTCACAAGTTATACTGCATGGTGCCTGCGATACAGCTTGACATGCGCATGCAACAAAGCACACTGAAGTAAGCACACAGCGGTACAACAAATGCATCACAGAGGCAACCCTGCGTATTGCCTGGCAGAATGCAGTAGGAACACCCGTCACGCGCTCACATCTAGGCGAGGCCAAAACTGGGTCCGCTCGGCTCCCTTGCGCACAAGCCGCTGGAAAATGGGGCCTGTAGGCAGAATGCAGGCTGTAGGGAACGGCTGGCATCCTGCAGCAGCCTCTCGCACAAGGGTGCAATTATCCCCTGTGACAGCATGACGTCCCTACATATCTGCGTCTCGAGATCAGCTGGCAAATAGGCGCGACAAAAACTTCGTGCGCGCCAGGGAGGTTGGCCACAGAGCCAACATGAGGTGCAGCAGCCTAATTGGCTCCGTCACTAGCCCTCCACATAAGCACTGCCCCACACTGCCCCATAAACTGCACGCGCAGCCTTGAGATGTCTTCCACCTCAAATTGCACAGGCATCGCAGCCGCCACGCACTTATCCCATAATTGTGCCCCTCATGCATCACGTCTACAATGGCACAATCCTGCCACAAAAAAAATGCCTGCCGCAGACCTGGCACACTCTACGCACATCGTGCGCACGTCCCCATCCGCTCAATGTGAAGCACCCAAGGGCCCCGCACGCCCCACAAACATGGGACAGCGCACACCCGGCTGCCGACCGCACCTGATTTCAAGATCATGGCCTGTATGCAAACGCCGAATGAAGAGCACCCTTGGCCGCAGGCCCGGGTGCGTCAGCAGATTAGCAGACATCCAGCTTACCGTCATCTACAGTGCCGTTTGCTGCCGCTGCCGCCGCTTTGTGCAAGCTCGGCGGCCGGCAGGCCGGCTTGCCACTGCTGCAACGTGCCGCGCGCCCCGCCAGGACACGGTGAGCCAGATGGGGCAGCAGGCAGGACTGTTGGCACTTATGCACAACAATGCCGCTCGATGCAGCCGCGGCACATACAGCAGCGCGTGATGCCGCATCAGCGCTCTCCAGAAAGTCTTCACACTCGCACTCTCGCTGTGGACGGCCGGGCTCTGTGCTCAGGGCTGGCTCTCCTTCGCGCTGTTCATGCGCCGCCACACGCACGCAAAGTCCACCGCGTTGGCGAGCAGCGCGGCGGTCAGCGGCGCGGCCAGGTTGCCCGTCGCGCGCCACAGCATGCCGAGGAAGATCACCTGCAGGCAGCAATTATAGTAGGATATAGCTGCCTGGGGTACAGCATAAATCACACTAACCCTCACTTTATCCCAGTCTGCCATGACGTGCCGAAGACCACCTGCGGGCCCCATCTCCTCAGACGCCAGGACCGCAAGCGCAATGGCTGCGACACACGGGCGGGACCAGTTGTGCATTAGCGAAGTACAGCGGGCCAATGCCGCAGCCGTCAGGCGACAGCGCACATATCATAGCTTCCCATAAGCAAAGTTGATACAGTGTCAGCACACCCTCTGCACCAGTACAGTACGCTTCACAAAAGGCGCATAGCTGCGCAGTCCCTGCAGCGCTCCGCTCACTGCAGCGCTGCAGCACACAGGGGCGCAGCCCCGCCTCGGCACAGGCACACGGCCGACACGCGCCAACACAGCTGCGCGGCACGCGCGCGGCCGCGCGCCTCGAACCAACTGACACGGCCACCGCACGGCAACACAGGCCGCGCAGCACGCTCACAGGATAGGGAATAGGGTTACTGATGACAACAGGGTGGCCGCACGCCTCAAAGATCTGCAGCAGCGCGTTGAGCCGCGAGTTGGCCTTCTTCTCGGCCAGCCAGGCGGCCGCGGCCGCCTTGAACAGCGCGGCCTCCCACTCCGCGTCGCCGCTGCGCGAAGCCATGCCCATGGCCACCAGGCGGTAGTACCGGTCCGCGTTGGCCACCGCCGCGTCCACGACCTGGGCAGTGGCACGCGGCCCTCTATGCAAGGCCCTGAAACGGCCATTGCACAATGCAGCTTTCCCCGTCGCACCACCGCGCCCACGCCGTGGGGCCTCGACCTCGATGTCAGCACGGCACAGCATCGTGAACCGACACGCATGCCGCCCGGCAGCCTCCACTTGCATGCCCTCGCCCCGAGCAAAACTTGCTGCCTCAACCCTAACCCTAGCACGCACCTCAACCTCCTCGGCGGTCGCCGCATAGTATGCGTAGAACGCGGCGCCCCACAGCGCGGCCGTGGCCGCCAGCGCGGCCGCCTCAGGCGCGCCCGCCGGCACCGGCGCGCCCCTGCCGGCCAGGAACGCGCCGTACAGGCCGAACGACTTGGCCAGCGCGCCCTGCAGCGCCGGCAGCTGCAGCGCGACCGTCGAGCTGACGTCCAGCAGGCAGACAGCCGCCGCCTGCGCGCGCGCGCGCGTTGGCCAGCCGCGCGCGCATCAACGCGGAACCGCTGCCTAGACACTGAACAGCGCGCAGCGCGGGCCGGCGCAGGCCAGGTCCCTGCAGCAATCAGAGTCAATGCAGTGTGGAGCTCAGCATCCAGCACGCTCCCGCCTCGATCGCTCTGGCTGCTCACTCCTTTGAAGCCAGCCTCACAACGAGCAAGTTGTGCAGACATATAACAGGCCGATCTGACACACGACCAGGGCCGGCAACTGCACAGCACTGTCTGCCTCTGCCAAAGCGCCAAAGCCCCTGCGCCAGCAAGCATCCAGTCCAGCACACTATGACCTAAACAACAGCCCAGAGCTTGTCGGTCGGGGCGGTCTCAAGTGCGCGCGCGCCTGCGCGGCGGTCAGGTTATTCAAGATCGGCCGCAGCGTGCCGGCCACACCGTCCTGACGGCTGTCCACGGCAGGCGACGCGGCGCGCGCGGACGGCGTCCACAGCGCCGCGTATAACGCCACCAGCGGCCCGCCCGCCAGCGCACCCGCCGCCGCCGCGCGCGTCGTGTCCGCGGACCAGCTCGCGCCGCCTGTGGCGCGCGCCGGCGCTCAGCTCGGAGGTGCGCCACGCACCCGCCACCCCTCCACGCGCAGGCAGCGCTGCCGCCCCCGGCCAGCTCGCCTTGCCCGCCGCGGCGCAGGGGCGACCAGAGATACGTATCGGTCTGCACCATGTTGTCCGGTGACAGGCGCCAGCGTGCAATTGTGTCAGGACAACAGCGCAGCCTCTGCAAGCTCAAAAACTTCCTGGTTTTTATCAACGAACGCGCGGCGCTACGTGTTGTATTTCCCTGGACGTTCACGTGAACCTAGCGCAAACGTTACACGCGTAGAAACTGCCAGCTCGCCAGGCGCCACAGCGCTTATGATGCCTGACATGTTTTGCAAAGCACGCCATGCGCAGGCCGGAAAGAAGCCGCAACCAAGCGCCCGGGCAGGGCGCACCCCAGGGGTCGCTGCCGGTGAGCCAGCACACGCCGAACGAGCCGCCGATGGTCACGCCGAAAGTCAGCAGCGTCAGCAGCAGCTTCGTCTCGGCCGGCTTCTCGCTGAACATGCTCATCACCAGCTCATCCTCGCCATCCCTGCCGGCGAGCACAAACGCGTATGACGTCTGGCGCACTCGTCCACCAACACGTGATGCGCGCGCAGCCACGCGCATACTGCAGCAAGCGCGCGCTCGGAAACAATACTCAACGGCAACTTTGCTGTCAGCTAGCACAGCACAGCAACCCTGCAGACAACGCAGTCGCAACACCGCTCCCGCGCCGCTGCAGAAGGAGCTGCGAAGCCGCACAAAGCAGCTGCAGCACCCCACATGTGAAGTGGTGCGCCCTTGCTGCCAGCAAGCCACACGGTGTATTGCCCTGCAACTGCCACACTGCGCTCTGCCACCGCGCACTCTGAGCGCAGGCAGCTTAACGCCGGCAGGGCCCACCCACTGAAACCAGAGCAATCTGAAACACAGTCACAGGCAGCATGTACCTAGCACCGCTCCACCAAGCTGCCGCGAGTGACACAGCCTACCAGGGCAAGCTCGAGCCTGCACCAAACACGTTCGGCCGACGCCCCAGCTCCGCACAGCTGGGAAAGCGTAAACGTGAGGGCTTGGGCGGGCACCCGCATCCGGCCAGCAGCGAGTGCAGCCGCCGGTGGGCGCCGGCCACGATTTCCTGCGGCGGCCTCTCCGGCAGGCTGGCGGAGCAGCAGGTTGGCCAGCGGCAGCCGGACCTGCTGGGCCTCCTAGCAGACAGCCCGTGGTGCACCCGCCAGGCCCGCGCAGCAGGCTGTGTGGCAAGCAGTGCTGCCATGGTGTGTAATCAGGAGACTGGGACACTTCACGAGTGCCCGAGAGTGCCTATGCAGGAAAGCAGGGTAGGGCTGGAGGAGGAGCTGACGACCTGCTTGGTCGTTTGTTCATACCTGCCTCGCAGCAAGAAGGTCCCCGTGGCTGTGCAGGCAGAGATGAAAACGATGCGGTGCCTGGGCGCCCCCGGCGCGCCGGCGCTGCGCTGCCTGCGGCCGCGGTGCGCCGCGCTGACGCGCCCCGTCCCGCTCAGCGCCGCGCGCCCGGCCGGCGCGCGGGCCGCGCCGCGGCGCGCGCTGCCGGCAGACAAGGCGGAGCTGGAGCCGCAGCCCGCGCAGGCCAAGGTGGGCGCCCGTGGCGGGCTGTCAGCCCCACGTTTTGATCGGGCGGCGGGCGCGCATCACGCACGCGCCGCGCGTGCAGGCCGTGCAGGTGGACGAGGACCCGTCGCCCTTTTTCGAGCCGCTGCTGCGCTCCTTCCTGCTGGGCCTGGGCGCGGGCGCGCTGTTTGAGGCGCTGCACGTCTGCATGAAGGTGCGGGCTGTCCCTGCGCCCGCCGCGCCGTGTGGCTCCTGGCGCGGCTGCTGCGCGCCGTTGCAGCCCGTGAGCGACGGCGCACGCTGTCACCTGCCTGTGGGGGTGGGCGAGGAACGCCCCGGAATCGGGCGGGGGCAGCGTTTCGTTGACCTTGGACACCCGCCCCTGCAGCTGTGCGGCCTGGTGGGCGACGTGGGCTTCAAGCAGCTGGCGGACGTGCTGCCCACCGTCACGGACCGCTTCTCGCCGCTGTTTGTGGGCGATCACGTCGTCGCTGTGTACGGCCCCGAAACGCGCGCCTTCCTTGCCAGCGCGACCGCCTGCTTCCGCGTGCCCTGTCCTGTGTCCTGCTCTTCCTGCGCGCCCTGTGTGCTCCAGGCTGTGTGTTGAGAGGGGTGCGGCGTGCGGCGCAGAGGGAGCTGGATCCTGTTTTATGTGATTGAGGCCGTGGCGGTCATCGCCGTGCTCAACACATACCCGGACGACGCAGACGCTGCGGTACGTGTGTGCTGGCTTTTAGCTGGCGTACTGCACCCTGCTAGGACGTGCACCCGCGTTGCGCGCTGTACGTGCCACAGCCGCGCATGTATGTTTTGTGCACCTGTCGGCACAGCATCTACTCTTGTTGCTGTGGCACCTGCAGCAACGAGCGTGCGCGTGTGCTTGCCCCAGCCGGCCTGCGGCGTGGCAGTGCAGTGTACCGCACCAGCGTGCTGCCCTCCGGGACGGCACTGCAGCCTGCGCGTGCCCCGTCTGCAAGGGAGGGTTATGCACCAAGCGATTCCTTCGTTTCGTTCTACTTGTAGCTAATTAGTAGGGCGCTGCATGCGCAGAGGCACAAGCTGAAGAGCCTGGTGACGCTGCCGAAGAAGATGCTGCCGCTGCGGCTGCAGCTGTTCAAGCAGCTGCTGCTGCTGGGCTCCAAGGGCCTGACGCCGGCCGCCGCGGTGGCCGCGCCGGAGGCGCCTGCGCGCGCCGGCGGCGTCGGCAACGTGCTGTCCTTCCCGCGGCTGCAGTGCGGCCCGCGCCGGCGCACCTGGCCCGCGCGGCCGGTGGCACGGGAAGCGTCGCCTGCCGCTGAGTGCGTATGCGAGACCCGTAGAACGTGTTAAAGCCTTACACGACGGCGAGAGCAAGACACCGGCACTCTGACTTGTCTGCTGACATGTGACGGGATAGAGTGTGTGACGCAGGACGGAGCCGCGCACAGTGGCCACAGTAATTGCGCCGCCAAAGCCGGCCGCGCCTGTGGAGAAGCCCAAGACGGAGCCGCTGCCGCCCGCCCCCGTGCGCGCCCATAGCTCCTGGTGTAGTGTTGTGCGAGACTTTTATGCGGGTTGCGACGTGTTGTGTGGGCGCTATCGTTGTCGGCGCTGATGCGGGCGAGCTTGCTACTGCATGCCGTCGCAGACACATGGGCTTGGCAAGTCATATGCCGATTGGTGTGCCGACAGGAGGGCGAGGAGAAGCGCAGCGGGCCCGGGCCGGCAGCGCTGGCCGACACGCGCGCGCGCCGCGGCCTGAAGCCCGGCCAGCTGGACCCCCAGACGGCCGACTTTGCGCACCGCCTGCGCGAGCTGGCCGGCCGCCGCTCGTACCTGCGCAACTTCTGGTATGCGGCCGGTGCGCGGCCCGCGCCGGCCGGGGCGGCTCTGCGCTGCGCGCTTGGCCCGCTGACATGGCGGAGCACGCTTTGCCTGGCGCGTCTGCTCGGAGGGCGCCCGCCGATGCAGCGTGCTGCGCGGGAGGCGCTGTCCTGGCGCCGTTGTGTGAACGTTTTGAAAACCCTATATCATAACCTTATATTGGAAACCTATGCTAAAAAGCGTGCGCGGGCGCAGGCATCTCGGAGAAGGTGGGCACCAAGCCTGTGGGCGTGGAGGTGCTGGGCCAGAAGCTGGTGCTCTTCCGCGGCCGCAACGGCGCCGTGCACTGCCTGCACGGTGCGCGGGCGCTCCTTCTCTGTGTCCTACGGTGCGGCCGGCCAGTGTATGCGGGTTTTATCATTCGTGTGCACCCCCTGCCTGACAGGCAAATAGGATGGATCGCGCCCGCGCCGCCCGCCGTGCCTGCGCAGCAGCGCGCGGTGCGGCGCGCCTGGCGGCGGCCTCCATTGTGAAGCGCGATATCACTTGCGGCCGCGCAGACATTTGCCCGCACCGCGGCGCGCCGCTGCACATGGGCTGGGTGGCGGACGTGGGCGGCCACGACTGTGTCGTCTGCCCCTACCACGGCTGGGCGTTCGACACGGAGGGCGTGCTGCGCGACGTGCCCGCCGCGGAGCACGGCTATGAGTTCCCGCAGAAGCCGCTGATCGACGCGTTCCCGGTGGAGGAGCGGGTGCGGCCCGGGGTTTGCAGCCGGGGGTTGCAGTTGGGGTTTGCAGCCGGGGTTACTGGCAGAGCGAGTTCCCGCAGAAGGCGCTGATCGACGTGTACCTGGCGGAGGAGCGGGTGCGGCCGGGGTTTGCAGCCGGGGTTACTGGCAGAGCGAGTTCCCGCAGAAGGCGCTGATCGACGTGTACCTGGCGGAGGAGCGGGTGCGGCTGGGTTTGCAGCCGGGTTTGCAGCCGGAGCTCGCAGCTGGGGTTTGCAAGTGCGGGCAGCCGCGTGCTGGCTCACCGGCTGCGTCGAGGCGCACGGTCCTTGTCGCGCGAAAGGCTGCGCGCACAGATTGGCGCAACAGAGGCGTAGCAGTGCGCGGGAGTGCCGTGGCAGGGGGCAGTTGGAGTCATTGATGAGCAGCTCCCTGCAAAGGTGTGACATCTGCTTGACAGAGGGCTGTGCCGTGTGGCCAGGGCGGCTTCATCTGGCTGTTCTACGGCTCGGAGCAGCTGCCGGCGGCCGAGCGGCCGCCCATCCCCATGGTGCCCGAGCTGGAGGACCCCGCCTGGAAGCCGGTGCGTCCGTCGCCCTGTCCGGGCCCACCCGGCACATGCGAGGAGTGGCATCTGCAGCGTGCCGTGGCGCGTGTGCGCGCTGCGGTGCCTGCGCACTAGCGTTGTTTCCTTGTGACACACACCACGCGCGTGCTGGCGCTCCGTGCACGTGCTGGGTGGCTGCCTTTGATAAGGTGCCCTGGGTGCCTGCATTGCTTGTGCATGCCGCCCGTGGTGACTGGCTTAGACCAACAGTTGCATTCTCCGGCAGGTGTACGGCGAGATCGAGTTCGAGTGCAACCACTGGTCGGTGTTTGAGAACGCGATCGACATGGCGCACATCCACTACCTGCACAACGACACCTTTGGCAACCAGGCGCGCGCGCGCGCGGCAGCCACCTGCGCACGCTTCTGAGCGCGATAGTGTGTGGTGGTTATGTGGCGGCGGGTGGGGGAGGTTTGCTGTGTTGCCAGATCAGTCCGCGCGGCGGGGCTGCCTGCCGAGCAGCAGTGTTTCTGTAAGTTTCTATAAGTTTGCTCGGTATATAAGTTGCTGGGTGCGAGCCAGTTCCAACGTGCACGTGTGCCGGCGAGGCGAGCTCTGTCAAGCACGCTGTGTCGCGGCCGGCATGGCACAAACCGCGCTCTGCAGGCGGCGTTGAGCAGCGGCCCGGCGCATGCAGGGCCAGCCGCAGATCCGGGGCATGACGTGCGCGACCAACGCGTACGGCGTCACCGCCGACTTCCGCCTGCACAACAAGGCCGTCAAGGGCTGGGAGTTCTCCAAGGCGCGCGCGGCGCCGCGCCTGCTTTTTGAGCGCATGCGAGCCCGCTGCTGAGCGCGTGCGAGCCCCTGTGACGCGGACAAGTGACGCCGACCAGTGCGGGCGCATGGTTTAGGTATGATACAATAGGACAAGTAGCCCTAAGCACAACCCTATCATGGCTGCCTCCTCAGCCTTGCAGAACTGACGGCGCGGCCGCGGCGCAGGTGCCCGAGGTGCACGTGACGGCCAAGGCGCTGCTGCCGAGCACGTCGGTGATTGCGTTCACGCTGGGCAACGGGCTGTCGTTCACCACGTTTGTCAACACGGTGCCCATCAACGAGCACCGCACGGTCAACCGCTTCGCGCTCGTGCGCCGGCTGGACGTGGACGCGATCGGCGCGCGCGTGTTCAACATGGACGCCTGGGACCGCTTTGCGCGGCAGGCGATGCTGCGGTGCGCCAACAAGCAGGCCTCCGCGATGAGCAAAACCCTTTGCGACTCTGCGAGCCGTTGAGGGCGCGCTCTTGCGCAGTTAAGTTTTTGCATATGTCTGCTGGGCGTGCCTGTGGTGCGACCCAGGCGCCCGCTGTATGAAGGCGGCTCGCAGGAAAGCGGTTGCTGACCAACTGTGATCAGATGGGCACGAGGTGCACATGCAAGCGTGTCCCTGTATGTTTTGTTTGTACAACGCTGTGAGGACAGCAGGGCGAGCGCCGGGCGCGCGCGCAGGATCCTGTCGGAGGACAAGGCGATGGTGGAGGAGCTGCGGCCGGACATGCTGCAGCGCGAGATCAGCGTCAAGGCCGACCTGCCGCAGATGGCCTTCCGCAAGCTGCGCCAGGAATACGTGGACATGGGCTACGGCGTGCTGCCCGAGGCCGCCGCGCAGCGCTTCCGCGGCGCGGACCAGTGACCTGCGCAGGGTCTGTGTAGGGTCTGCACGGCATGCGGACGGCGGGCCGTTGCGCGGCGCTGCCGCAGCGCGCACCATTGCACAGCGCACCAGCGATGTGTTGCTGGGGACATGGGGGTGGGTCTGGTGGCCGAGCCCCAAGGGTTTAGTTGTGAGCGGTCAAGGGGTGGGGTGGGCTCGAGGGCGCTTACAGCTTGCTGAAAATTGTAAGCCCACATTTTTCTTGTATTTTGCTGTGCATCAGGAGCTGCGTGGGCTCGCGTGTGAGCACTTGGACGTTGGGCATCAGTGTTGTGGAGCTTGCTTAGGTGTATGAACAGCGGTGGATTTGGCACCGCTAGATGAACTGCGATGAGAATCTGGCTGGTGAGCAGCGGCTCAGGCCCCCACGCATGCGATCTGCACCTGTGTACACTTTGAGGAGGGAGCGATTGTGGCGATAGGACTTGACGCGGCGTGTGCCAACATCAGTGCGTGTGCGCCCTTGGCGGGTAAAGTTTGCGAGCCTACAGGCGAGCGTGGGCCTAGGCTGGGGTTTAGGGCACCGGCAGGGCCTGGCAGCCCGCGCGCAGCCAACACAAAGAGCACGGGCGCGGTGCGCACAGGGGCCGGCGGACGGGAGAGGCAGCATCCTACTGACATGCTAGTGTGCCATACGCCGTCCGCCCCGTGCGCGCGGCTTCCCGGGGGCGCCCCAGTGCGCGCTCTGTGCTCCGGCTGCGCGCGCGCCGCCCTGGGGCGCCGTGCATGCGTGTGTGCGGGTGTTGCTCGGCGCGCCCGTGCCCAACGGGCTGCTAGTGCCCTGCTGATGGTCCGTGTGCCCAGGAGCGGACCGGGCGTGACTGGGCGCCGGGGCGTGCAGGCGTCGCTGGGTTTAGGGCCCAGGTCGCGCACCCTCCAGGGACCTGCAAGTGTATGGGTGGTTGCGCATCTGTTGGCACTTGAAAATTGTAGAGGGCCGTGGCCGCGGCGTGCAGGGCCTGCTGCGGGAACCGGGCTGCGAGGGGCGCCGGGGTTGTATTTTGTGCTGCTGGTTTGATGAGCCAGGCAGGGGCGCGTTTAGTGGTGCGTAGCTGTGGTGCTCTGGTTTAGGGAACGCATGGGCGCCCAGATGCTGGGGGGCTGCGTGTACACTATGGGGCCACCTGTGGCGGGGTGCACCAGGGGCCGGAGAGTCCATGGCGCCGGCCGGGGCAGCGCGGCCGCGGCATGGCCTTGTGCGCCCCGCGTGTCTTGCTCAGCTGGCTCGCTCCCCGCTCTGCCCAGAGGCGCCTGCGGGAGCGGCCTGGTTTGTAGCTACGTATCGTCCCCCGGCAAGGTGTGGGTTCGGCCGCAAGAAGTGGTGGTATGTGGCATGGCGCCCTGGCTCTGTGCGCCAAGGGCTAGACAGCGCGCGTGCTGGCTGCGGCTAAGCCGCACAACGTAACCGGAACAAAAATGCATGTTGGCGTTGGTATTGATATGTTTGGTACTTGTGTTCAGGCGGCCAAGGAGTGTGTGTCAGGTTTTGTGGGCGTCAGCACTCTGCTTTCACTGCTCTCGGTAGTCCCGCAATCAGAAACGCATGCGCGCACAATGCGAGCGCTTCAGCAGTGGCTAATGGTTGACGATGCAGCGCATGATGTCGTACAGGCGAGTGCATAGGTTGCACCCTGGTTGGCCGGGCTGTGACCGGCACCCGCTTCACATTTTCACCGTCAGTGATCCGCTGGTAAGATGTTGTTGAATGGATGCACTCTGATACTTCTTTAGGTGTGCATGTCGTGCTCGTGGCGCTTGTCTCCAGCTGATCCGTATGTAACCAACTCCTCCGTACTGGCATGTTCCCTTTTTGTGTGCAAAGCCTGCACACTGTACTACTGTGAATGGCGGTGCAGAGCGTGACATACATGCAAGCTGTTGCGTCTCTGTCATGGTCGAGCACTACATGCTGAAAGCATGTTGTATCGAGTTGTTTATGCAATCGTGCCATGGGCTTTATGCAGCGCATGAAGCCGTGTGAGCACCCACAGTTTTATGTCTATTCAGGACAAAGACAACTAGCAGACAATGAGCATTACATGCAGCACAAGCACAGCCTAACATGCAGCACAAGCACAGCCTAATATGGCGTCAAGTAGCCGCACCTGCTTTAGGGCACTGGCATTGCGACACTCTGCCGCACATCCCCGCAGCTGCTGCGGGCTTGTGGCGTGGCTGCGTCAAGTGGCAGAGCGCCGTGTACGGCAGCGCTGGCGGGGCACAGTGCTGGCGACCGGCGTTGCCCACCCTAAATGGGTGTGACAGGGTGCACATCTCACTTTCCCGTCTGCTTCTCACTATATCCCATGTGATCTGCCGAGCTGTATGCCGTAGCAGTCCACCGCTCTCCTTTATGGTGCATGCTGTGCTGAATGCCAGTGTGAAGTGAAGAAGAACAGCTGAGGGGGGCTTCCCCTCAATTCAAACAAGGACCTGAGCTCCCCACCCTAGGACCTGAGCTCTCGCTCCGTCTCTTAGTACGCTGTACAACATCGCTCAGGACACTTGACATTGCGACATAGCGCGCAGGCATAGCTTCTTGTAGCACAACACACTCTCATCAGCTTTGCAGGTGAGCTTCACATTGCGGTGTTGCGGTGCCTCCTGCCTTTCAGTGCCACAAAAGAGCAGACTGGCAGTCGACCTGCCTGCAACGAAAAGCCTTAAATTGTCTAGATAGCCTGAGGGGAGGTAGCTCAGCACTGCGCCTTTAACCTAACTTGCGGAGCATAGCGCTGCGGCTGCTGCTGTCTTGTCAGACCTCCAAGCACCTGAGTTGAGGCCTGCTGTTCCTTGCCCTCACCTGTCTGCTTGCCAGGCGTGCAGCAGCGCCAGCGGGAGGAGGATGCCACCCAACACGCCCACGCCAGTGGTCAGCGTCGACCCGCACAAGCGGCCGTGGGAGCAGAAGCAGATCCTGCACAACCGCTGGCACCCGGACATCCCTCCAGTGCGCGCCTTCAGGCAGCCTCGAGCCCTGGCCTGAGCGCCGGCAGGTTGGCGTCATATGACTCGCTTGTTCTTCCGCTGTTGCTCTTGCGCCAACACGTTTTGAGCCAGCGATGTTGTGCAGCCAGGTTGCAAGCCGCCTCGTGGTACGCAACCACCATGCGCTGAACGCCGTAGCAGCCATACTAACCACTGTGCCCACAGCAGCAGAGCGCAATTATAACCGAGACTGAACAGCACTGGTTCAAGCCTGCCTGTGAAAGAGTCACCATCTTTATCAGCCACAATATCGAGCGTACTCACTGGAAAGTCTCTGCGCTGGCAGGTCGGCAAGGTCAAGGAGGGCGAGCTCTTCCGCGTGGAGACCATTGACTGGACGGGCGGCCAGATCAAAGACGACGACTCCGCGGATGACGTGAAGAACATCGACCTCACGCAGGCGCGCCCGTGTTGGTGTTGAATGCGTGCGCGCCCACGTGCGCGGTCACGCCTTTCTTGACCATATCTCATTACCTGTGTTGCCTTTCACGCGGGCGGCTTGTCACCAGGCAATATGCAAAGGGCCCAGCATCAGGTCTTTTGGGATAGCACATGGGTAAGCTCCACCGAGAGGCCGATGCAGCGCTGCAGGTGCACTATCTGAGCGGCCCGGTGGCGGTGGCGGATGGCGGCGGTGAGCCTGCTCACCCAGGCGACATCCTCGTGGTGCGGCGCCACTTGCAAAACACTACAGTCAGTGCTTGGCGCGCGCGTGCTCGTCGCAGCGCCTTTGTCGTACCATCAAACAGCTGGTCTGTCGCCGATAGTCGTTTTCACATGCTGTTCGAAAGCACGCAAGTGCAAGGAGGATAGCTATGCCGCGCTGCTCCGGTCCCGCGGGCACGCACGCCCGGCCTCTTTCAAGCATCCAGCGGCCTCTGCCAGAACTTGATTGCAGCACGCGGCACTCCAGATGTCCAAGCAGCGCGGCCCGGTGCTGAAAGGCTGCACTCCCCGCAGGTGGAGATATGCAACCTGGGACCACTGCCCGGCGACGAGGTGAGGGCGGGCTCTGACATGCGTCAACGGCCTGGTCTGTAGGAAACCAGGCAGCAGTGCATTCTGCAGTGCATGCTGTCCTGCCCTCTAGGACTGTGCCTCATGCAGGCGACTTTGGCTCACGCCAGGACAGGGCGCGCTGCGCCCTGCACCCAGTCGCACGACTGGCCGCCCTCGCTTTCAGGCACTGCGCGTGGTGCACGGCCGGCCGCATGCATGCAGGCACCCTGCGCGGTGCTGCAAGACCTGGGCTGGACGTAAGGCAGTGCAGAAGCGTGCAGCCCTGAGCCGCGCCGCCGCCGCGCGCGCGCAGTGGGGCTTCACGGGCACGTCCGACCGCGGGAACGGCGGCGGACCGCATGCATGCAGGCAAATGTGCGGCGCTGCCGCAAGACCGGGCTGCACAAACCGCCGCCGCCGCGCGCGCGCAGTGGGGCTTCACGGGCACGTTCGACCGCGAGAACGGCGGCGGCTTCCTGACCGACCACTTCCCGGAGGCCACCAAGGCGTGCTGGGAGTTCCACGGCATCTTCGCGCAGTCGCGCCACATCCCCGGCGTGCGCTTCGCCGGCCTGATCCACCCGGGCGCGCGCCCGCCTGCGCCCCTCCCTGCTCGTGCCTTCAGGGCAGCAAGCCGGCGCAGGACATCCGCGCGTGCATGGCAGACAAGCTGTGTCTCTGTGCATCGCGCGGCCGTGGAGAACCCCCTGCAAGCCTGTGCCCGGTGTGTGTTCACACCTTTGAGGCTGTCCGTGCTGCTGCATGACCACCAAGCTTGCCATGGTGGGCGTAAAATGCACAACGCCCGCCGTGGCTTGGGGTTGGAGTGCAGAGCCACCACCCCTACCCTAGACCTACGCTCACCGCGGCAGGCCTGATCGGCACGGCGCCCTCCGCGGAGCTGCTGGCCATCTGGAACGAGCGCGAGCGCAAGCTCAACGCCGACGGGCCCGACGCCGTCACCCTGGGCGGTGCGCGCCCCGGGCCCGGCTGGAGCTCATGGGTTGTGCTGGTGTTGAGCTTCAGTGTGCAAGGCGTGCATGGATGCCACGGCACCTGGTGTGCATAGATGGGCTCTTGCAGATGAGGCAGCGACATCCATGCAGCTGAACACGCCGCATGGGATCTTCAGCATGTTCGTCGCGTTGGCAGTCTGCCGCTGTTGCGTGGAGACATGCAGCAGCCTGGACGACTGCAGCAGCCCGGCGCCATGAGCAGGCCGGCGGACGTGCGAAGGCCATGAACGCGCCATGTTAAGAGCCCGCGCCGGCCGCGGCCAGGCTGCCTGCACACGCGGCCGCTGGCGCTGGTGCCGGAGCCCGAGGGCGCGCTGCTGGGCGCGGTGCCCAAGGGCTCGCCCGAGTTCCAGCGCATCGCCGGCGAGGCCGCGCGCACCATCCCCGGGTGCAGCTCGCCAGTAGGAAGCCTCAAATTCCTGTCTAGGCATGTGCCTGCCCGCCTGTCCAGAGCACGGCTGTCACAGGATCTGGGGCGCCATGAGTCGCAGCTCAGTCAGGAGAGAGAGTGTTGAGCAGGTTCATGCCGCTGGGGTTGGGAAAGTAGACAGAGACATGCGCACTGATGGCATGCCGCCTCCCGCCTGGGCCGCAAGCGTGGCCCGGCGCGCAGGCGCGAGAACGGCGGCAACTGCGACATCAAGAACCTGAGCCGCGGCTGCAAGGTGTACTTCCCGGTGTTCGTGGAGGGCGCCAACCTCAGCATGGGCGACATGCACTTCAGCCAGGTGCGGCCCAGGGTGTGAGCTTCACACTGTGAAGGCTGTGACCGAGGAAGAGCGACTTCACCTGGTGTGTCCTGACCGTAAACTTGCAGCTGTTGTCCAAGCGTATGCTGAGGGCGGTGGCCACGTCCGCTCGCCTGCCGCCCTCAATCTCCATCTCCTCCAAGCAATCGATTCTGCCGACGAAATGTGCCAGGTTGTTTGGTCATGCGCCTGCCCCCGACTCACAGAGCCGCCCACACTCTGCTCACCGAGCTGCCCCGCGCAGGGCGACGGCGAGGTGTCGTTCTGCGGCGCGATCGAAATGAGCGGCTTCCTGGAGCTGAGGTGCGGAGCCGCGCTCCCGTCCAGCGAGCGGCTCAACACCGAGAAGAATTGCACAGCGGGCTGCGTGGCGCGCAGCTCAGCGGCGCTGTGAGAACAATAGGAAACGCATGCGGCGCTGTTGCAGGCTGCTCAAGAGACCTCCTCGTGCACGGCCCTGACCTGGCACAGAGGAAGCGGAAGGCCCTGATTGCGCGCGCCCTCGGCACACAAAGCTCAGCCTGCTTGCTTGGAGAGCCCGGCCGCCGGCGGGCGCGCAGGTGCGAGATCATGCGCGGCGGCATGGAGCAGTACATGACGCCCATGGGCCCGACCAAGCTGCACGTGATGCCGCTGTTCGAGATCGGGCCGCTGGAGCCGCGCTTCTCGGAGTGGCTGGTCTTTGAGGGTGCGCGCCCCCGCCCCTTAGAACGCTTGTTGGAGTGGCTGGCCTTGGAGGCTGCGCGCCCCCGACCCTGGCAAGCGCTCTGCGCGCTGCAGCAGGCGCATGGCACCCCGTGCGCATGAGGGAACGGGCCACGCTCGCAATGCAGACACGCATGCAATGCAAATCCTTGCCTCCTCCCCAACTTTGCTTTATTTGACCGACCACCTGGGGCATGCCAGGCTTTCATAGCCGTTGGCTATGGATAGAATCAGCGGGTAGCTAGATAGTAATCAAGATGAGCAGCAGCACAACACGCAATCCGCGGAGGACGCATGTGCGGCAAGGCGCCGCGTGCGCCGTGTGCCAGGCATCAGCGTGGACGAAACCGGCCGGCAGCACTACCTGGACGCGACCATCGCGTTCAAGCGCGCGGTGCTCAACTGCATCGACTACCTCAGCAAGTTTGGCTACACCAAGCGCCAGGCGCGCGCGCGCCCCTGGAGCTGCCCCGCTGCTGCTTTCGGCGTGCATCTGCATGCATCAAAGAGCACCCTGCATGGTTCAGATCTTAAGCGCGTGACCCAGTCCTGATCACCAGTGAGGGTGAACAGGGCTGCCAAACCATGCCGCTTCCCATGCCGCTCCTGCCGAAGGGCAAGTCTACAGAGATGCTCATCCCCCTGATCATGAATCTGTTGATGAGACTTGACGGCGGTTGGCGCCGCGCGCAGATCTACCTGCTGCTGTCGTGCTGCCCGTGCGAGGGCCGCGTGTCGGGCATCGTGGATGTGCCCAATGCGTGCTGCACGCTTGCGATCCCCATTGCCATCTTCGACCAGGCGCGCGACACCCATGGCAGTATGCAGCGCGCGCCTCAGCTTCATATAGCGCTCTGGGTTGAGGCTCTGCTGCGCATTTCGAACAGGCCCGCACCTGAACTGAATGTTGCCAAGCACGCAAGTGCGCCTCTGCCTGCTTCGTGGTGCTGAAGCTCACAGGCACCTGAATGCTGCCTCGGCATGCCGCGCCAGGCTCAAGCCTGTCATGTCGCCCCATGGGCCTCAGCGGTTGGCCCGCCCGCGCGCAGGACATCCGGCCCAAGAAGGGCGGCCCGCCGGTCGGCCCGAAGCTGGTCACGCGCGGCGACGCGCCCATGGCGCCCTACGCCGGCTCGCTGCCCACGTTCAAGAACCCCTGCCCCTGCTAGGCCGGCCTGCACGGCTGGGTCCCGGCATGCCCGGCGCCTGCTGAGGCGCGCCGGGAGCCGTGCACGCGGCGCCGCCCCAGGCGAGGAGGGCCTTGTACCCATACCATGCTGGCGCTGGGTGCTGCGTAGGGCGCCCCCGTGTTTGATAGAGGCTCTGGCAGGGCTTGCGCTGGGAGTCTTACCGCGGCCCTGCTCCAGACGCTTGGCTGGAGCAGGGCCGGTGGCCAGGCGTGGCGGGACGACAGCAGCTGTGGTTCGCTCACAGTGGCTGTCCTGCTGGTGTACACCCGCAGGGAGTGCGGGTCCCTGCTGTGCAGGACATCCTGATGCATCCGGATGTCCCTCGCGAGCGCATGCTGCTGTCATGCATTGGAGGTCTCTGAGGGAGGTAGGATGCAGCATCCCAGCGCCCCTATATCTGTGCACATGTGACAGTAAGCGTACGGCTAGCTGCCGCAGCAGGGTCTTTTGCCCCGAGTGGTAGTGGGTGCTGAGCTACCGTACAGGGTTGGCGTTATGAGTGGGGCGCGTGTTTCAGGAGGTTGCATTTGTTGTGTGGTTGCTACCTGCATGTGCAGTGCGCGAGCTCGTGCCAACGGACAGAAGGCCTGGGAGGCTGGGTAGCAAGCGCATGTGGCTCCTGCCATGTCAGCTGCGCACACCTCTGCTGTCCTGCCGTAAAGACTGCTGAATCGTGCGCACATGCTTTGTTAGGGGTGCCACTGCATGCAGGGCGGCTCCTGGGCACCAGCTGTGCAGCATGATCGTGATCTCATGCAGGGCTGCATGACCAGATGCAAGCAGTTCCCAGGAGTTTTGACAGGCGTCGCCGAGCAAGCAGCATGCAGAGTGTTCAGCAGAAGTGTGTTTGCTGGTCCATGAACAGACTGCAAGGGGCAGCCTGGAGCTCAGGGTGTGAACTGTGTATCAGTGTGCCTGTTGACATGCGCCGTGCTAATGACTTCACAGGTCCTTCCTTCCAACGCACGCTGGAACACACTGTGACACAAATTTCACTCTGTGTCTGCAAAGGGTTACGGTTCTTGTTTCGCAACAGCATGCCCGGCTCACCGGCGCCGCCAGCGGCCGCCTCCAGCGGCGGCGGCCGCAGGCTCTCCCTCCCCGGAGGCCGCAGCCTCACCAGTCGCGCGAGCGTCAGGGCCCCAGGCCGCGCGCGGCACGCTTTCCGGCCAGCCAGCACGGCCGGCTGCGAGCGGTCCCGGCCGCGCCGGCGGCGATCCAGCGGGCCCTGCCGGGCGAGCGCCGCCGGCCCCCTGGCGGGGCCCCACGCCAGGCGTAGCGCCGCCGCGGGCCCCGCCCCAGCGGGAAGCGGCCTCCCCTGCGTCCGGGGAGCCCCTGCGCAGGCCCAGCCGCAGCGGCGACATGCCCAGCAGCCGCGACAGCCCGCGCTTGACCGCCGACAGCGGCGCCGGGTCAGGCGCGTGCGGCTGCGCGTCCGGGCTGCGGCCCCGCTCCGGCCCCGCACGCGCCGCCTGCTCAGGCGGCTGGCCGGCCGCACGCGCGCCCGCACCGCCCGCGCCCGTCGCATCGCCTGGCAGCCGCGTGGCGTCAGGGTCGGGCCCGGCGGGCTCGCCCGGGCCTGCCGGCGCGGCGGCCGCGCGCTGGCTGCGGGCGGCCGCGCGCGCCGCGGCGTTGCCCGGGCCCCACACGCTCGCCGGCGGCGCGGCGGCCTCCGCAGGCTGGCCGGCCGGCCCGGCGCTTGCCGCGTCCTCCCGCAGGGCGGCCGCCGCCGCGCCGGGCGCCTTTGCGGGCCGCCTGCCGGCGGCCAGGCGCGTGAGCGCGTGCGCCCGGTGCGCGGCGCCCGCGCGCGCGGCTGCGCTCGGCGGCGCATGCAGGCTGGGCGCGGCCGCGGCCCTAGCTTCCAGGCATTTGCGGTCGGCTGCGCCATGCTCGTCTCCGCTGGGCGCGCCGCCGCCGCACATCCCGGGCGGCGCGCCGCCCGGGGCGCGGCCCGGCTCTGCAGCCCCGGGCGCGTCCCGCGGCGGCGAGTCCGCCAGCGGCACGGGGTGGCTGTGCGGCGGCGACACCGCGTTGGCTGCCTCGGCGGACAGCGGCCGCGCGCCGGGCGCGCCGCATGCCAGCCCATGCCCCAGCCCCGGCCCCGGCCTGCACGGCGGCGTCGCCACGCGCTGCTCGGTTCCCGCGCCGCCCAGCTCCAGGCCCGCACCCAGCCTGGCGCCCGCGGCCTGCCGTGCTGCCTGCTGCGGCGGCAGCGTGCGCCCCGCTTGGGCGGGTGCGTCGGCGGCTGCGCACGGCCCGCCCTGCCGCATGCCCTGCCCGCCCGCGGCCGGCGCGCCGGGCGCTGCTGCCGCGGGCGCGGCCGCCGCGGGCGCGGCCGCTGCCGCAGCGCAGCGCGCGTTGGGCGACCAGGCGCCGGCGTGGCGCGGCCGCACGTGCCGCGCCGCCGCGCCGCCGCTGTCGTGGGCAGCCTTGCGGCGGTGGCCGCTGCCAGAGCTCCCGGCGGGCGAGGGCAGGACCAGGGTCAGGGTCCCGCCGCCGCCCCAGCGCGCCGGCGTGGGGCTCGAGCGCTCGATCGCGCGCTCGCTCGCGCGAGGGCTCAGACCCTGCACTGACGCCAGCTGCTGCTGCGCCGGCGGCCGGCGGCACTGCTGCTGCGCGGCCCACCTCAGCGCACTGCCTGCACTGCTCCGCCAGGCAACGTGAGCGCTGCCGCATGTCCAGCAACTGGCAGAGCTGGGTGGCAGGCAGGGCAGCCTCTGGGCCCAGCAGCACGGGTCACGAAGCATGCAGCAAGCAAATGGTATGTGACGATCAAGCTGCTCTCAGCATGCTGCACAACCCTGCGAGGTCATGGCAAACCTTTCCGAAATGGCACTTCACGTGTGAGGGAAGCAATTCAACATGTCACCATTGTCCGTCCTTACCACCCTGGCATCTCTCTGTCAGACCTTCTGCCTGTACGCTGGAGTGACGCGGCCGCACCGGGCGCGGCCGCTGGCGCGGCGGCCTCCCGGTCTCCGAGCGGGCTCGAGGGGCTGCCGTGTAGGCACAGGCTAGCCTCGACCTCCGGCATGGTCGCACGCGCGCCGGCAGCGTTGCCAGAGGTGACCGCGTCCTGGCCAGGGTTCTCGCTGGGATCAGGGCCTGCGGCGCGGCCGGCGGCGCCTGCGCCGCGGCGCGCCTGTGCGGGCGTGGCGCGCTCTCGTGCGGCGCCGGGTTCTGTGCGGCCGCTCAAGGCGGGGCCGGCTTTTGCTGCAGGGCTCTTAACGGCGTGCGGCGCCGGCGCGCCGCGGCGCCCGCCCGCCGCAGGCTTCGGGGACGCCATGGGGCGCGCCGGGTCTGCCGGCCGCCTGGCGCCCAGCTGGCGGTCCGGGGGGACCTCCGCCAGCGGGCTCCGCATGTGGGGCGGCCTGCTCGCCAGCGCTGGCGCCTGCGGGCTCAGGCGCCTGGGCGGCGCTTCGCGAGGCTCCGCATGCAGAGCCGAAACGTGCGTGCCCACATGTGCGGTGCCCGGAGCAGCGCATGGGGATGCGGCCTGCCGCACGCCGGCCCCGCCGCCCTGCCCAAAGCCTAACCCTCCCCTGCGTGCCAACGGTGCGGCGTGCAGCGCGGAGCCAGCGCTGGAAGGGTCCGCGCGCCGCGGCGTGCGCCGGCCAGACCCTAAACCCTCTGCAGTCAGCCCCTGCGCCACCAGCGCCTCCGTGCCCGCCACCAGCCGCTGCAGGCTGCCAAGCGTCGGGGACGAGCAGCGCGCGGGCGCGCCCGCGCCCGCGACGCTGCGCGGCGGCGTCCGCGCGGGCCGCGTCGGCTGTGGGCGCTCGCCGCTGGCCGCGGGCTCCTCCCTGGGGCCGGGGTCCGGGTGCCCCGGCCGCGCGCGGGGCAGGGCCGGCTCGCGCTGCGGCGCCTGCGCAGCCGCTGGCGCCCCGCCGCACGGCTCTGTCGCAGAGGGCGCCTGTCCGGGAGCGCGGACCCCGTCGCAGTCGGGCGCCGCTTGCCTAGAGCGCTCTGGCACGGACCCCGCGGCGGCCGCCGGCGCGCCCGCGGCCCCGGCGAGGTCCAGGCGCTGCTGGAGCACGGTTGCGCGCAGCTCGGCCTCGTCGCGCGCGGCGGCCGCCTGGCGCACGAAGCGCAGCGCGTCGCCGCCGGGCGGCCCCGCGCCGGCGCCGCCCTGCGCCAGGTCCAGGCGCTGCTGCAGCACGGCGGCGCGCGCCGCGGCCTCGTCGCGCGCGGCCTCCGCCTGGCGCAGGCGCTCGGCCGCGCGGGCGCCTGCGCGCCCCGACCAGCAGCGCCTGGGTGCGTGCGCCACAGGATAGGTTTACCCACCCTAACCCTAGACCTAGATTGGGTACGTGCCTTGCCTTGTCCGGGGCAAGCGAGTAGAGCAGGCAGGTCGAAAGCATTGCGCATCCATGCTAAATAACCCGGCCCCTTATGAGAAGTATGGACGTCCTCTCCCTGCGCATACCGGCCACAGCGTGCCGGCTTCTTCAAAACCTCCTCTGCGTGCACAACTTGACCCCGAGCGCACGACCAGGCCAGGCCCGCCAGGCACGTCCGGAACGGCCCCACGGCGGCTGAGCCCGCGCCGCGCCCGCCGGGCACCCGCCGGCTCGCTTGTGCACAGCACAGATTTAGGTTTGGGTACGCCTGGTCCTGCGCACCCTCGGCCGCGGCCGCCAGCGCGGCGTCCAGGCGCTCCTGCAGGCGCGCGACGCGGCCCGCGGCCGCAGCCACGGCCGCCGTCTGCTCGGCGATGGTGCGGCGCTGCTGGCTGTCGCGGCTGCCCGCGTCCGCGGCCGCAGCCTTGGCCTGCGCGGCGGCGCGGGCGTCTGGCGGCGCGCACCGCAGCAGGGCCCGGCCGCCTCCGGCGCGGCAGCGCTCCTAAAGGGTGCCGAGAGGAATAGCTCTCCTGGCGACACGTTTGGACCAACACACGGCTGGGCAAACTCAGACCTTTGTAGGTTTCTTGTCACACGGCTCTGCAGTGGCCCAGCGGCCTGGCGTATGTGGCCCACAACGCATGCAGCAGAGGTGTGAGGCGCAGCGCGGCAAACGCTGCGCCGCGCACCGAGTGCAGTTCCGCCTCGAGCAGCTGCGCGCGCGCCTCGGCGGCCGCCGCGATGATGGCCAGCACGCGCGCGCGCTCCTCGCCCGCGCGCGCGGCCGCCAACGCCTGGCGCAGGATGGGTCGCGCGGTCGCGCGCCGTGCTTGGGGGTTGCTTCGGGTTGCATGTGCTACTCCGCCACATCTCAAGAACATTTTGGGAAGCCAAGAACAATTCTGGGACGCCAGGACAGTGAAAGACGGTGTCAAGCACAAAGGCTGTGACAGTGCTCCACAGCCGCCACCGGCCGCATGCCGAGGACCAGCCGAGCCTGTAAGTGGAGCAACGCCTTGTGATGGCATGTGCATGCCGTGCAGCACATATCCCAGGCGCGGGCCGGGGGCCGGGGCGGCGCGAGCGCGCCTGCTCGTCGGAGGCGTCAGCGGTGCAGGCGCGCTGCTGCAGGGCGGCCATGCGCGCCTGCTGCGCGGGCTCGTCGGTCATCGCCTGCACGCGTGTGGCAGCACGCGAGCTCACGCCCGTGCCGCAGACAGCGCCGGCGCCCGACAACACTGGTGCGCTTCGCTTCCCACACTACCCCGCATGCAGGCCGATGACGCTTGCTTCCGAGCGGCGGGTCTAGGTGCAACACCTCCGCCAGCGACAAGGGTCATGCTCCCATGCCACACTGGACGGTCCTGAGGCATCCTGTGACGACCCTAAACCTAAAACCGGGCACACAGGGCACGCCTGGACCAGCTGCAGCTGCAGCGCCTCATAGGACACCTGCCCATGAGGTCCCGGCCGGCTCCCCGCCGGCGGCGCCTGCGCGGCCGCGCGCGCGCGCAGGGCTGCCGCGTCCGCCTCGCTCGCCGCCAGGTGCCGCCGCAGCGCCGCGGCCTCTGCCTGCGCGCCCGCCAGGCCGGCCGCCAGCTCCTGCGCGCCCAGCAGGTTGTGTAGTGTTAGGGTAGCCCCTACCCTTCCCTACACCGCTCCAGCTGCCACCCGGCATCAATCCTTCTGGTGATGTCTCCTGCACGCGATTTCACCCTGATCTGCCATGCTGTGCGCTGCCCTTGCGCGCCGCCAGGCGCTGCCGCAGCGCCGCCGTGCGCGCCTGCATGCTCGCCGCCCCCCCCCCGCCAGCTCCTGCGCAGGAGCCACATGCGGCCGAGCTGCTGCCTGGTCTGCGCGGAGGCGGAGCACACCGCGGCAGTGCCGCACCGGCGCTGAGCTGGCAGCACCCTTGCAGTGGCTGAGTGTGGGTGCAGCCTCTCCGCAAGCTTGCGCCCCGCACAGCCTGGCAGGGGGTTCCCCATCTCAGCGAGCGCTTGAGCGCTTGCAGCATGCGGGCGCTCGCCTGCGTCAGCCCGGACTGCGCGGCGAGGCTGTCGCGCAGGTCCGCCAGCTCCCAGCCCGGCGCAGGCGCCAGCGCCGCCGTCTGCGCCCCGTCCGCCGCGGCCTCCGCGCTCGCGGCCGCCGCGCCGGCCCCGCAGGGGCCGCCCTCGGGCGTGACGCCGCCGCGGCCGCGCTCTTCCGCCTCAGCGGCTGCACCAGGAGCATTGCCGCGGCCGGCGATGCGCTCGGAGCTCCCGCGGCCAGAGCAGGCCTGGGCGACCTCGACTGCCCGCGCGCCCGCTCTGGCCGCCGCGCAGGCTGCCGCTTCGGCGGCGGCGGACGCGCGCGCGGCCCGCAGCTCCCCCTCCAGCCGAAGCTGGCGCTCGCGCAGCAGGCCGTTCTCTTCGCTGACAGCGTGGGCCCACTCTGCCTGCGACGCAAAAGCCACCAGCTGCTTCGTCTGCGTGCGGTGTGGTAGCGCTGTGGCTTTCGGAGGCAGTTGCCTCACAGCACTGCTGGCTTTTGCAGGCAGGGGCCGCAGAGCGCTGCTGGCTGGTGTGCTACCCCACAGCTGCGCCAGCAACACTTGTACCCGCGCACCTGCCTGGCCTGCCCTGGCAGCCTGCCAGGAGCAAGCCACAAGCACAGTCCCAGTGCTCTGCTTGCACTCACCCTAGGCCAGCTCTGTGCACTTCCCACTGCTCTGAAGCGCGCACCGCGGCTGTTGCCTCCTCGGAGGCAGCAGCGGCGCGCTGCTCAGCCGCGCGCCGCGCAGCCCGCTCCTGGCACAGCGCCGTATGCGCTGCCTCAAGCGTGGTGCACTGCGGCTCTCCTGGCTGCATCGCAAAGCCGCGTACGCCGCAAGTGCCCTGGCCCGCCAGGTATGGAACTCAGCACAGGTTGGCTGGTGCACTGCGATACCAAGCTGTGAAAGGGCAGCACCGCTGTGCCAGGCCGGAGCACAAGTTAGACAGGAAGCAGGCATGGCCTTGCTGCTGCTGACGTGCGGTGCCTGCTGCGCTTGCAGTGACACGGCTGTGCACTGGTGGAATGGGAGGCTGTCAAGCAGCGTAGCTTGAAAACGTTCTCTGTGGCAGCGCCTTTTAGCTTGTTGAGGTCCCATCATGCCACCCACCTGTGGTGCAGGCGCTTCCATCACAGCAGCTTGCAGGGCCACTGGCGGCGCGCGCCTCGCCACGCTCACAACTGCATCGCAGGTTCCACAGGCTATATTTGCACAAAACAGTGCGCGTCTCGAAACTTGGAGCGCACCTGGACTACAGTTTTTGAACGCAACCCTGCACTTGCTGCATGGGTGATTGTGCAAGCCAGAGTTGACAGGAATCGTGCCCTTTCAATGTTGATTTTGCTTAACTTCCAAATGATCCTGGTACGCTACACTGCAGCAACACCTCTAGTCCAGCAGTGTGCGCTCGCGCGTGCTGTGCACCAGAAGCTGGTGCCCCGTGCGGGGCGACCAGCACACTCTCCATGCACGGGCAGAAGCATCGGCGCACATTAATACTAGTGTCACACTACGAACAAGTACAGGGCGGTCACGCTTTGGCGGAACGGAGCAGCTGCGACGGCCGGAATGCCTTGACCACGCTCTCGTGGGTCTCGACGTAAGGGCCACCCAGCAGGTCTATGCAAGCAGGGATAGATGCAAACACCTGCGCACACAACCCCGATTGACGTCACACGCCTCACATGAGAGCCGCTATAGCCAGCGGGGGCTGCTCAGACATGGGAGCTCCATGCTATGCAGTGGGAGGCAGCTGAGGTCACATGAGCACTCGAGCCTGCCGGAATGCAGCCGGCAGCAGCAGCAGCACCAGCAAGTGCAACAGCAGCAGCCCTGCGTGACGCATGCGCCCTCGTGTGAACCTTGGCATGCACACTGGCCGCCCCCCTGTGCATTCAACGCCCCCCACCTCTCGACACATCCATCTCCCTCACTCGAGCTGTGAGCCGTCGCTTCCTAGTGCGGCGTGCGGAGCAGCGCACCTCGTCTATGGTGTCCCGGATCGCCTTGGGCTTGCCGGGCAGGTTGAGGATGAGCGCCCTGCCGCGCAGGCCGGCCGTCTGCCGGGACAGCACAGCGGTCGGCACGTGCCTGCCGGCCCAGGCCCGCTGTCGCTGAGAGCGTTGAGAGCATCCACTTGACATTGTGTCAAGGGACAGATTGCTCAGCCCCATCAGTGATGTCTGCCGGCCCAGGCCCGCTTCTGATAACAGCGTCATTGACTGTGTGAAGCCAGTGACCTACTTCCGCCAGTGGTGCCTCCTACCACAAGCCGTGCGCCTCCTGACACAAGCAGCTGCATGGTAGCACTTCCAAAACTGCCCGGGGCAGCGTTTGTGCATGCAGCCCCCACCTGAGACTGATAGCGCGCATCTGCTCCCCGTACCCTGGCATCATGCGCTCGCACACCTGTTACACGGCACAGAAATCACTTGATTGCACTTAGTCTCACAGCACTTTACGTAACGCACGTCAGCGCACGGCCTGCACAGGCACGGGCGCCATAGCCATGATTGGACGCAGGTGCCTTGTATGTTAGGAGGTCTGCACGCACGCAGCAGGTGTGGGTCCAGTCCGGGCGCAGGCAAAAGCAGCCAAGTTGGATACAGGCACTCTCGCACCAGAGCGGGGGCTCACCGCCTCGGTCGCCTCTGGCGTGACGTCGCGGGGCGCGGGGCCGGTGCCGCCGGTGGTCACCACCAGGGAGCAGCCCTCCTTGTCACACTGCGCACCGCCGGGCTCAGACTCGCATTACTGCGACCAAGCCTTACTCTACAGGCTCAAGAACTCTGCACTGCCTGTTCATCATCACCACCACCATGTTGCCAGGCAATCGTGCTCGCAACAGCGCAGCCTGCAGAGCTTGCATCGTGCAGCATACACAGGCAGCTGCAGGCGTCCTAGCTAGCCTGTTCGTTGTTGTCTTGCTGCCCTGAGTGTGCACCCACCAGCTCCGCCAGGGTCTGCTCGATGAGCGGCCGCTCATCAGGGATGACTCGGTACACAGCGCGCCACCTGCACTGCACGCCTGCGCTACCTCAGGAGGTGCACTTTAGAGCTGACCGTGCAACTACATGCTTGCACAACACAGCTCCGTCACACATAGCAGCGCTTCTGGGGTTGTAAATAAGGCCGCACCGTGACTTGATGGCCTCGCTGAAGAACTGCAGGATGGCGGGCCCGCTCAGGTCGCTGTACGTGCCCGCGCTCGCGCGGTCGCTGACTGTGACCACCCCGAACACCACCGCATCACCCGCGCTAGCATCGCTGCCGCCTGCCAGGGGCGGTGCTGAACCGGGGTCCATCACTGGGAGCACAAGGGGAGCTTGTGAACTTGCTGCTCTTGTGGACCCGTAGACTCTGACAGACTGTGTCCACAGTCTACCAAGCACCAGGCAGGCAGAGCTTTCCTGGGCGAGATGGGGTGATTCCTACTTCAGAATGGCAGTCCATCAATCATCTGTACATATCAGATATGCATGTCACACATGCATGTCCAGCCAGCACATGTGCGCTGAGGCCACCAGACTCACGGCCACAGTGCGCAAGTGCCACATGCGTTTTGCGGACCTTGTCACGATATTGGTCCACTTCATAGCACAACTACATAATGCAATGGCACAACTCTTGCTACAGCAATATCCACAGTGCCCAGTGAAGTGGTCTTGGCCCAATACTTTGTCAACTAAAAGCAGGGCATGCACAGGGATGCATGCACATGTGCGCCCTGCGCCTGCTGCCCATGGCGCCAAAACCGGCGTCGCGCCGCATCAGGCGTCGCGCGTTATAGGCCTTCATAGCAGCACCATTACCAGCCCCACTGGGCCGCCCCCGGCTGGCCCCATTGACCAATCCCGCCCGACGGCGGCATGGCAGGGGCTCTAGGGTCTGCACCGCCCGGCTCCAAAGCTGCCCCGACCGCAGCGCCGAGCCCGGGCGCCCACGCCCCTGTGCCAGGGTAGCCGCCAACCCCGAACGTGGCCGGGGGCTCCGCATGCGGTGCAGCGCCATACACTGCGCCGCCGCCGTCCTCGCTGCGGTGCGTGCTGGGGTATGCGAGGTAGGCAGGCTGCGACACCGCACCCAGCTGGCCAGCGTGCGGCTGGCGGGCGGCGTTGTGCGACCCGGGGTACGGCGCGGCGGGCTGCGGCTGCGAAGCAGCGCCGCTGTGCATTGCGCCCTGCGCGGCGCGCAATGCAGCACACCTTTGTTGCACGTTGCGGAGTGTGCCATCGTTTGGAACGCAATAGCTTTTAAACATCGCGCTAATGCTGCATGCCAGGTCATCACAAGTTGCCTGCAGAGCGCCCGGCAGGGCGCCCGCCTCATGATGTGCGTAGCCTGCCGCAGACGCGCCCGGTCCACGCTGCCGGTCGCCGCTGGGGTAGCCGTTGTACCCTACATGGGGTATGAAGCCGGCTGAGCCAGAGCGTAAGTAGGAGGCGCCGCCCGTGTTCCCGTCAAAGCCCTGCTGCGCGTTGGCCGTCCATTCCTGCGCAGCAGCCTCCCCGCCGCTCGGCAGCCAGGGCTGCGCCTCGGCCGCGCGCATGCGGGGTGCATGTCCCGGCTGCCCAGGCCCCGCGTACGACACCCACCGCCCTGCGGCCCCCGCCGCCCGCTCCTGGCCCGGCCCCTGCCCCTGCAGCACCTGCTGCTGCATGACAGCCGGCAGCGACTGCTGCGGCGCCAGCTGACCGGCCCCAAGTGCCGATGCATGCTGCGCAGATGCGGGCTGCGCAGCATGCGCGGGGGTCTGCCGCGGCGCCCACTCCGGCGGCAGGGATGGCCTGTCGGGGGTGTGCTGCTGCCGGCCATGCGCATAGTACACCGCGCGCTGCGGGGCGCCCTGGGCGGGCGCGGGCCCCGCCTGCGGCTTGCGCGGCTGCGGCAGGGCGCCCTCCGTCAGCTGCTGGGGCGCGGGCGGCCGCTGCCCGGCGGGAACACCCGCAGGGTGCGCCGTCGGCTGCCATGCAGCCGCCGCCGCCGCGCTCCCGGGCGCGCCGCCCGGCCGCCCCGCCCACTGCCCGGCCTGCGTGGGCCGCTGCAGCGGCCGCGCTGCCAGTGCTGCGCTGCGGTGCGCCAATGCGCCATGCGGCCCCATCCGCTCCTGCTGCACCACAGTCGCGCGCGGCTGCTGCGCCGCCGCGTGCCGCTCCACTGCGCCCTGCAGCGCGCCACGCTCTGGCGGCTGCGCGGACAACTGTCCTGCCTGCTGCAGCGGCTGCGCCATGTATGCCTGCGCGGCATGATGCTGCGGCTCATGTGCTGCACGACGGGCCGGCTGCGCGCCGCCACCGCGCTGCTGCGACGTGGCGTGGTGCTGCTTCGGCGGCCGGTGCTCGTCGAAGCGCTGGCGGCTCGAACTTGGCTGCTGATGCTGCCCATGCGCAGCAGTCCCAGCTGCAAAGTGCGCCTGCTGATGCTGCGCCCAGTCAGGCTCCTGGCCCTGCACAGCGGCGCCTGCGGCCATCCCATACGCGACAGGCGGCGCACACGCCGCGTATGCCAGGCCGTTGAGCGAGGCGCCGTCATACACCGCGCCATGCGATTGCTGCACCATCAGGCCCTGCGCAAAGCCCTGGTCATAGCCCTGGCCAATTGCCGGCCCGCTGCCCGCAGCAGCGCCCGCGCGCACCGCGCCCAGTGCCGGCCCCTTACTACTGCCACCCCACGCGCCACCCTCGCTGGCGCCCTGGTCATACCCGCCCCACGCCTGATCGGCCTGCCCGCGCGCTGCCCGGCTCTCAGAGCTTGAGCCTTGCTGGCCGGCCGGCACGACAGCGGGCGGCTGTTCCCCGGGCAGTGCGGCGCTGCCTCCCCACGCAGGTCCAGCGGCCTGCCCTGCGCCGCCCCAGCCGCGCCCCAGCTCAAAGCTGACGCTGTGCGCCGCCGCCGCGGCGCTCCAGTCGCCGCGGGCAGGCTGTCCAGGGTCTTTGCCAGGGTGTCTGCCGCCGGGGTCGCCAGCCGCTGCACGCCATGGCCCGGGCGAAGCAGGCGAGGCGGCCTGCGCGTGCGGGCCGCGCTGCGCACGCTGGCCGGCCACCTGACCGGGGTGCATGGGGCCGGAGCGGCTACGGCCCCCGCCCACAACCATGCCTGCGCCGTGCCCAGGGCGCGCCTGGCCAGGGTGCACACCGCTGCGGCCGGCCACTTCCCCAGCGCCTGCTGCACGGCTGACCCCGCTGGCGAGCGCTCCAACTGGTGCGCCCAGCCCTGGGGCCTGAGACACTCCCGGCAGGAACTCGTATTGGCTGCTGCCAGGCAGGCCCGCGCCGCGCGCATCGGTTGGCTGGCGAGCCTGATCCAGGCCGGGCGCAAGGCCCTGCGCGTACAGGCCCTGACCAGGGTTGAGCTCATCCTGCGCATGCTGGCCGGCATACGGCGTCGCAAACGGCCCGTCGGGGGCTGGCATGCCCTGCATGTGCTGGCCAGTGTGTGAATGCGCGTTGGGCCGCTGCGGCGCGCGCTGCTGCGGCAGTCGGGTGCCCTGCGCGTGCTGGCCGCTCGGCGCGTAGCCTGCACGCGCGCCATGGCGCAGTCAGCGCGCGTTTTAAGCTCCACCGTGCAATACCTGGATGCGTCAGCACGCGCATCGTGGCAGCAAGCCGCCCCAGGCACGCACACCGCCCTGGGTGTGGCATGCGCGCGAGCGGGGCAGATAGGCTGCGCAGAGAGCGCGCTCGGTACGCAGCTGGCCTGTGTCAAGCGCGGCTTGCAGTCAGGCTGTCATGTGGGTCCTGAAACCTAAGTCCCGAGCACTGGCGCGCTTGTCACTGCTACTCAGGCTGCAGCGAGGTACTCTGTACGCCCCCGCGCCCACGCTATGCCCCGTCGCTGCTCGGCAGGCTGCACTCCTGCACTCGCCGGTGCCGCCAGCGCACCTTGCGGTGGTGGCACCACAGCAGCGCCGTGCATCAAACCTTCCTCGATTGGCGCGCCCTGCGAGAGGCGCCGCTGCGGGTAGGCGCCAGCTGGCCTAGGCCCCGCCGTCGGCTGGCGCGCAGCGGCGGCAGCGCCGGGCGGCGCCCCCAGGAAGCCCAGCTGCGCTTTGCTGTCTGGGCCTGCCGCATGACGGCAGGACTCTGGTCAGGCGGCGCATTTTGCTGCGCTGCCGAAAGCAGGTGAGCGCTTGCGCTCGGCAACTCTCGCAGCAAGAAGTGACCTGATGAATCTCGTCAGCCTTCATGCAGCAGCAGTGGCGCCAGCAATTGCGCACGAGGAAATTGGCGCTCATGAGCACGATGGACAGAGGCAGTGGCGCTCAAGAGCATGACATCACGCCGGCGGGGCATGCCAGTCCCATCATGCACAATGCAAGGGAGGCTGGACAGAACGCAAGACAAGGCGGCGACGCAAGCGAGGCAGGGCGCGCGCCTGCAGCGAGGCGCATGCGCTGCCGCGGGGGCGCCTGCGCAGCGGTGGGGGCGCCGGCGGCGGCGGGCTCTAGGTCGCGCTTGCGGCCGCCGCCCTGCGGCTGCAGCTGCTGCAGCGACGTGCGCGCCTGAGCGCATAAGGAGCCCACGGTAAGCGCGGGCTTCGGTACATCAGTCCAGTACATATGACTGCCAGCAGGCAAAAGTGCATGCCAGCGGCAGGAGCGCTCAAGCAATGCTGCACAGATGCCAAGCGGCAGGACGCCAGGTTTATGAGCAGACGGAACAAGCGCGCCCGGATGCTCAGGTCCACCACACCATCAGGCTGCTACACGGCTTGCGCACGCACAGCTTTCTAGCGCTCAAGCAACAGCTCCCTCGTCGAGGCGGGGTGACCATGCTGCTCAACACCAACCGCGCGGCCACGGTCTAAACACAAGCAGCTCTGACCCTGACCCTTAGGCCCTCACAGGGGCATCTCTGCAAGCGGCTTTCCAAGCAGCGGCTTGACAAGCCGACAATGCATGCAGCATGCCGAGCAGTGCGGGAGTTCGCTATGTAAGAACTTGGCTAACGAGGTTCCCTTATATCAGAGCAGCCTGGCCTCCCCCCCAGCAAAAACACCCTATGTTGGCACTCCAGCAAGCGTGACACCCAGGCAACCTGCACCAAGAATGATGGTGCAAACTTGCTGCCAAAGTGGTTCCCAAGCCCACAAAAGCCAGACTCGCTCCGTTCTTTTTTCTGACGCACTACAAGTCATTGAACATTGCCAGTTTGTGTGCTTGCTTTGACACTGCTTGCGTGTCTACGAGGCATGCATTTGAAAACAAGAGCGCCCGACTTGCATGAGATGCTGCAATACCCTCGCTGCTGGCAGCGTGCCGAGGTATGAAAGAGACCGTGAGAGCCAGAAGGTGTTTCACGTGCCGATAGACTATGCTCGCATTTGCCCCAGCGAGCACACGCTTGCAGCCCGCTAAGTCCACCGCATTTTCCTGCTGCATCATTGCCGGCGTATCCACTGGTCCCGGGCAAGTACCAGGAAGAGCAATCAGACGCCTCAGTCCGCCTGACTGTGTGCTCCATACCGGCTCACACTATCGGTACCGGCTCCAGGAACTCCAGACCGTGCTCCATGTGTAGACAGGGGCGCCGCCGGACGGCCGCCCCGCGCACCTGGCGGTTCTGCTCGGCGACGATGGCCAGCGCCTCTGGGGGCTGCGCCTCCACGAACGTGACCGCAGCCACCTCGGCTCCCGGCGCTGGCAGCGAGAAGCTGGCTGCCGGGGGCCCAGGGCCGCGGCATGTCAGAGCAAGGCACGGCACAGGAAAGAGGCGGCGTGGCGCCTTGGCAGCACTGCATGCAGGTAGGTAACATGCACGGCACTCTGCAACGGCGCGCCTGTCCATCCCAGCGCACAACTCTGTTTTAACCCATAAACAAGCATGCTCTTGATGAGCTCCCACGTGCGCCTGTGCTGCTGCGAGCAGTGTCGCAGAGCCCAGACAACCTTGAAAACAAAGCACAGCCCATTGCTGTGAGCGGGAGCCTTGCATACGTTACGCCAGGCTTGCTCGACAGCACAGGCCATAGCTGAAAGCCGCGGGCAGCGCCTGCACTGCCTGACAAGCGCCCCACTTACGGGCAGCATGCAAGCGCATTCGCAGAGGGATTGCACGCTCGTGCTGTCGGACAGTAAGGCCCAACCCCCACCACGCCTTGCTGGCATGTGGCTTCCCAGAGCGCCGCAGCATGCTAGGTGGCCCAAAGATGCGCACCAGCCGCACACGGCTGGAGCACGAGGACTTGCAACGGGCCGAGCACATGACCCCTGGATGCAGCCTCTAGCATGCCGGCTGACGTGAAGCGCCGCTGCCCGTCCAGCAGGCATCGGGCGCATACACAGCCATAAAACAGCACATGGCAGGACAATCTACCAGCAATGAGTGCTGAGGGACCTCCCACTCAGGCGCTCAAGCGGAACGGGCCACGAGAAGGCTTCTGGCGCACTAGCTGACAGGGCACAGCAGGCCCCGGTAGCAAGAGGGGGCAAGGCTGACAGGCTACTGGCAGACAATATACAGCTCTTAGGTGCCAACCAGCATGCTGGTCTTGCGCAGACGCGCACCAAGTGCATAGGCTGGAGCGTCCTGGACATTATGTGCTGAGCCCATGCGTCCCTAGGGGATGCTTCAAGCTAGCCAACATCTACATGAGCACTCCTCAACACGAGCGGGCTAAACAGGTTTCAGGCTCGCAGAGGGGCGGTGCGTATGCCGGAATCTGAGCGCCAATCTTTGTTGGTGAGCTGTTGGGTGCTCAAGCAAATTTGCCCATTAGAGGGCAGCATGCGAGAGCTAGGAAAAAGAGCTCATTGGCTGGCAGCAAGCAAACACATGACTGTGCTATTGCAGTGTGCATGCCAAGAGACCACTCAGCGCATCAGCAGTGGTGTGGGCAAGCCCCAACAGCCGCTAAATGCACAGTGCATTGCAGCAACAGCAGCCTCGCTGGCCTCCCACATGCATGCGCTACTCTAGCGACTTCATGAGCTCGATCAGACCATGTGCGGCATAGTGAAACGGGAGCGCACACATGTGCGGCCTGCTATCGCGGCTGTCTGCATGCTGCAGCTGTGCCAGGGCAGCTCTGGTGATCCCTGCTGCAGGCACTTCTTACGGCAGTGGCAGGCTGCAGGCCTGGCTTCACGCGCGCCGCTGCCTTCTCTACCATGGCTAGAGTGCAGTGCGCACAGCAGCGAGGGCATGCGCATGCTTTTGGCAGCGTCTGGTCCGGGCAGGGGCAGGGGCGCAGCCCGTAAGTCTGCGCTGGCCTGGTCAGGGGATCGGCGCCGGTCTTCAAGAACGTGCGCAGGAAACATATGTACTCTGCAGGCTTTGGGCTGCGCGCACCTCGCATCTCAGTAAGGGCCTGTTCGGCTTCGGCGGTGCCGTCTGTCAAGAGCCGGTGGCGCTGGCGGGCGGCGAGCTCCCCGTCCGGCAGCACGAAGACCGCCGCGGCGCAGCGGAAGCCCGCCCGGCGGAAGCCCTCGAGCAGGGTGTGCCGCGCCTCCCAGCTGTGGCTGCGCGGGCGTGCCCCGCCCGGGCTGATGCCACAGACCTCCGCACCAGGTACCCCTAACATGACCTTAACCCTAACGCTTCATTTGATAGCACTGGTTGCCGGCTGGAAGAATCTTCAGCAGCCACATGGCAGCAGGACGCTATGCAGCACAACAGAAGGTGCGCACTCCCGAGTTTCAGGCGCAGGCAGGCTGGCCCAGTCTGAGGCGCAGGGTGGGGGCGCGCACTTGGCGTCATCCAGGATGTAGTTGCGGGGCACGCGCGGCGCGCGCGCCAGCATCGCGCGCGCGGCGCCGTCCGCCAGCTGCGCCGCGCGCTCGCCCGCCCGCTCCGCGCCGCGCACCTGCCGTTGTGCGGAGCGGTAGGGCAAAGTGCTCTCACCTTGAGGCTGTTTCACGTCAAGGAACAGGCCGGCTGCTGCTTCAGCGAGCCGCGCACTTGAAGCCCAGAGGCAGCTGGGCAGACCTGATCCTGTAAAAGTATATGAGAGAGCGAGCGCCGCACATGCACCCGCCGCCCAGGGGCTCACAGCACCGAAAGAGCGCAGGGGGCCGCGCCCGCATCTGGTCCAGGGCGGCGCTGCGGCCCAGGGTCACGTAGCGCCGCTCCGGGTGGGCGCTGGCATGCTCCGCCGCCCAGGTCGTCTTGCCGCACCCTGCTGCCCAGGCGCCATTTCACCCAAATGCAGGTCGTCTTGCTGCACCCTGCCGCTTGTAAGACAGTCAGGCCCCCCTGCCGCAGGAGGTGGTTGGGGATGGATGTGGTGCAGGTTACCCTGCCGCCTCGCCGCCATCAGACAGCAGGCTTTGGCAGACAGGCAGCAACTCGGGGGCACCGCCGAAGTCGGGGCGGCTGAACGGCGCCGCGAGCGCCCGGGCACAGCCCATGGCACGCGCGGGGCCGCACCGGGCAGGCCGACGAGCATAAGCGCCTCGCACTGCTGAAACGGGGGCGGCGCGGCGCGCGCCAGGAATGCGTGTGCGGGGTGCAGCGCGGCTGCCTGCGCGTCCACGACGGCGCAGCTACACAAGTTGTTACCTTCTCCCAAGTCTGAGCTCATTGTAGTTGTCCAGCGGAGCGGCATTCACCAGGGCTGTGAGCGCGGCGGCCTGCGCATGAGTTCCAGCACGTGCTGCACAAATATCATCAGCATAGCCTTGCGTGTGTGATGCAAGCACAGTGCCGAAGCAGATTTGTAGCGAGGATGGCGCGCATTGCAGCCCGCGCAGGTCGGCGGTGGGGCCGCGCAAGGGGCGCCCGGCCCCCGGCGCACCGCCCAGGGCGTGTAGCCATTGATGGGCCCGATGCCGGCCAGGTCGACGCGCGCAGCCACGTTCCTGAGCAGCAGGTGCGGCAGCAGCGGCGCCGCCAGCGGCGCCGGCGGCAGCGCGGACGCCGCGCCCAGCCACTCGCCATTGCGCGTGTAGGCCACCGTGCCTGCGTGCAGCGTCAGGGGTTTAGTGGGGGGTAAAGCATAGATGAGCGCCGCCGCGAAAACAAATGGAAGAGGAGGATGAGCGTCAGGCTGCTGACTGCCTTGTGAGGCCTATGGCCAAGACATGAAGCTGCAAGTGCAGCAGCGGCGCCAGGATCACATGCGCTGTTGAAGCAGCAGTCCTCTGCTAGCTCGGGTGCATCCGACGGGCGTGAACCTGGGCTGGAGATGAGGTCAACAAACACGCCTATCTCGTCGCCGGGGTCAAACGGGCTGCCGTACGCCTCAAACGACTCCGGGCCGCCTGCGCGCGCACAGGCGGCGTTGCAAATGCATTGAACCCCTGGGCCGTGTCTGTTGGTGCTGGCACCGCCCAGCCTCACCAGCCTGGCGTGCACGGGCAGTGCACCATTCAACCACCAGGACGGGTACCAGACAGGTATCATGTGCATGAATCTGCACGCACACTACATGTCATACTGAGACTGTGTGCAGTGCAAACAACTTTGACGCTGCTATGTGCGAGGGAGGCACGCCTGACTCCCTCACAATTCACCCAGTATCCTTTGCTAACTTTTCAGTGTGGCTTGCAGCCTCGACAGCACTGATAGCAAGATTTAGCAGTTGAGTGGCAGCCGCCAGCGCGCACCCGCGCACTTGAAGCCGGACCCGTCGTAGCTGTAGGAGCCTGGCGCTTCGCCCAGCAGCCCGAGGGGCGCGTGCGGCGCGGACAGGCCCACGCGCGCCTGGTGCGCCGGCCAGCTATCGGCGTCCGCGCAGGCCGCCGGCACCGGCAGCGGCTGCTGCACCTTGATGCGAAAGTAGTAGCGCCCGCCGGCGACGCCCAGTGCGCCGCGCACGCCCGACCACTGCAGCGCAGCCAGCAGGGGTGAGAACACCATACTGTTTGCACTGCCTGCCTACAGATCGAATCGGTGTGCAGCGCTTGAAAGTGATCCTGCCAAAGCTGTATACAGGAGCCTATTGTGACTTTGTCGAGCCTTCATGTTTACTGAGCTTGCGAGCTTGCAAGAGTGAGCTTGCAAGGAGCCCTTGGGCGAGTATGACATGCCCGAGAACGCACCAACAGGCTGCATCCTTGGCCGGTGAGCGGAGTGGCCAGTGTGTTGCCCTCTGCCAGGTCCAGCGACAGGTCCGCATCCAGGGGGTTGAGCGCCATGGGCGCAGTCATGTCTGCATGAGGCGCGAACATGCGCCCCAGTGGCTGCAATCCTGAGCTGGACAGGCCGGACGTCGGCAGCAGCTGTCAGCGCAGAGCCGCTGCACAGGCAAAGCAGCGCATTGATGACACATTGATGACACGGCTGCCGGACCCGAGGCAGCCAAGTCTTTACCACACAGCTTGTCTTGGCTGTGTTTGCTATGATTATTGGATCTTTCAGCGACCATGAAAAGTGTAGCGGAGGAGCAGTTTCCCGCTTCTCTGGATGCAAGCAACGCATGCATACCCCGACATTGCCGTGCCACTTGGGTTGCCATGGCGCTCGTTACACATTGGTGTTCACAAATTCAGGAGGTCTTGGCTCTGCATTCGCTTGAGCACTCACGTTCCCTGCTGCCTCCGTACGCCTGCGGCATGCGCCTCGCAGCACACGCGCAACGGCCTGCCTTGCCGCTCGCGGGCCACCTGCTGTCGCTGCGCCTTCCGCACCGTTCAAAAGTTTCGGAATCATAACTTTTCACTAGTGCCACCGGCGGCCTTCAATGTGCCAGACCCTCTGCTGCAGCAGCGGCGACTGTGTACGTGACCCAAAAAAAAAAAAAAAAAAATCCCCCCATGGCACCTCTGATGCGCTGCGTGGTCCCCAGCATGCTCCCGTCCCTGCCGCCGCGGCCGCCGCAGAGGCTATGGCGCGCAGAACCTTGCACGCCTCTTGCCGCTGCCGCACCAGCTGATCGGAGCCCCCTGTTCAAGCGCTCGGGCCAGCAGAGATGAGTGCGCGCGTCTCCCAAAACGCGACGGCCGCCTCGTACGCGCCGCGGTCTATCGGCATGCCGCTGCCGCCCTCCTCGCGGCCGAGCGCGTTACGCATGGCAGTGGCCGGCGTCATCGGCGTCTCATAATCCTCCAGCTGCGCCTGGTGCCCCCGCACGGTGCCAGGGATGTCTGCCAGGCACCCAGCATGCGCGCTCGCCAGTAATGCCGGGCTGTATGGCAACCCGACACGGCATGCATAGGATTGGGGAGCAGCTGCGGCAGACCCCATGCAGACGTGCATGCTTGGGAAGCGGCGGAGCGGGGCGGCGGCCACGCCTTGACGGAGATGATGCCCCAGGGCGCCTCTGGCAGGTCCGCCGCGGGCGCGGACCGCGGCAGCGCGGCGCGCTCGGCCAGCAGTTGCTCGCGCGAGTACAGGATCACGTCCAGCCAGGCCGCCGGCGGCGCCTGCACCTGGTCCGCCGGGAACCACCTGCCGCAGCCGCACTTGGCTGATACCCGGTTGTAACACAATCAATCAGTCGGCGCGGGCAGCACGTTGCACCACCTTGCACAGCATGCTGCATACCGTCGGGTGCCAGCACTGCAAGACGGCATGCACTGGACACTCTGGTGTGGCCTTTGCGTCCTCTCTGGGCTACTCTCTGTAGCCGAAAGGCTGACAGCGCTGGCGACGGCTACGTGTGCGCGCTCGCCGCACCTGGCGAGCACGGCCAGCTCCTCCGATCTCCGCTTCGCATAGCCGGAGCGCAGCAGGTGGCGGTTGCTATCGGTGATGGCCAGGGCGCCGCAGAGCGCGCCGCAGAAGTTGGGCACAAACACGTGGCGGCAGAAGGGCGCATAGCCCTCGCGCAGAGGCGCTGCGCCCTGCGAGGTGCACAGGAGTGTAGAGAGACAGGAAGCGCGAGTGCAGGCAGGGAGGAACCTTGTCAACTGACTCAATCACCTGCTGCACAGGTCGGGCAGTAGCTGCGGGCCTCAACCACAGCGCACAAGACGTGGCACAGGCTGCACGGACTGTGAGTTGCTACGCAGTGAGGTGCTGGGGGGCACCCTATCGTAGTGCTCGTGCACGAGACGCACAAACTCTTTCTCATCGCAGTCTATGTATGTGCCGGCCGCGCTCTGTGGGGCAAAGCACTTGAGCGCAAAGTCGTCTAGGAAGAATGTGGCGCCTGCAGTGCCAGACATCCTGCTGACGCTCCTGCACCTGCCAGCGGAGTTTGCCACACTGCACCCGTATGCGCCTATCAGGGCCCACCTACTCTGTGCAGCAGGCACAGGCCTGAGAAGCATCGGTGCGCCAAAGTTCTGGCGAGTTGCCGTCTCTCCTTCTCCCCCATCTTCGCACGTGCGCCGCTGGCCCATTGTCGCACGTGCGCCCGTTCCGCCCTAAACCCGGTGCAAGGCCACTCGGCTACTCCGCAGAGAGGAGACAGATATATACAGCATGGGGACCGCTCACGTACTGAGAAAGGACAACTTTGGTCCCAGTGGCTTTAGGTGGCTGACGCTCAAGCGCATCACGGTGAGCGAGTTTTCCAATGAGCTTGTTGTTCGCTTGCATGTGGCTCGTGCAGCGCTGATCTTACCGTCTGCTGTGCTCCGTGCAGTACAAGGACCAGACGGGCAGGTGCGGGAGCAGTTAGGGCAGCATGTCAGGGATCTGGCTCCTGTACACAGTGTTGAAACAGTTTCTAACGAGGTCGTACAATCTCAGCGTGGCAGGATAAGCAGCCCTGGTGGCCGTTGTCCCACGTGCTCTCCTTATGGCCGCTTGTGGAGTCTGCTGTACTTTTTCTAATTGACAGCAAAGTCTGTGCTCGACGCCGCGGCGCGGCACGCAGGCAGCGCTTCTGGGAGTCTGCGGAGCGCCTGTCGCGGCACGGCGCCGTGGATGGCGTCGCAATCGTCGCGCTCGTGTCCGGCGCGGGGCCTGGCGGCGGCGAGGCGCTGGTGCTGGAGAGCCAGTTCCGCCCCAGCCAGGGCAGCTACGTCATCGAGGCGCGGCACTGTGCTGACTTTCCTCGCCTGCCTGCAGCTCAGTGGCCTGGCTGCCCGCGCCCTGTTTCCTGCGTACTGCACAGTCCCTGGTGGCCGCTTGTGCCATGACCAGCCCGTGCTGCACAGAGCCGTGCCTCAGGGCAGGACGATAAATGACTGGATGTTGCATGCTTGTATCAGCCAGTTACAAGTCTGATGATTCGCTACGTAGGAATGCAGCCCTGCATGTCACCCTACCCAGCCACGCCCACCTCGCACATGAAGCTCACAGGTCAATGCATGCTGCGTCATCACACGCTCGCCGCGCTGCTGATATGCCTCGCGTGCTGCCCACAGTTCCCGGCCGGCCTGATCGATGCCGGCGAGACGCCCGCGCAAGCCGCACTGCGCGAACTTAGGGAGGAGACTGGCTACTCTGGCACAGTGGTGGAGGTCTCGCCGGTGCGCCCGGGAATGCACAGTAATCTAGCCCTCCTCTGCCTCCGCGTCCTTGTCCCGGCTACTGCAAGACACGGGGTGGCGGGCTCGCCCATGCATATGTATTCATGGTAACCATGTATCCAGATTGGATTGAGTGCAACGGATCAGCCCTGCCCCATTGGTTGCGTTATTGCTGTCTCATTGCTCATCTATCAGGCTCATCAACACTGTGAATTGCATGCATGCTGACAGCACCGGTTGCACTGCTGCTCGACCTACCAATGTACGCCAGGCTCAAGTGGCGCTTAGCAGGATGCTGCGCCTGCCTGGGCAGGTGTGCTACTCCGACCCAGGCATGTCAAACGCCAACATGCAGTTTGCGGTCGTGCGCGTGGACGCGAGCGCGCCCGAGAACGCGGCAGTGTCACCCGAGCTCGAGGCGCGCTCCCCATTTATGTTGACTTGTGAGCGGACTTCTGCATACATTTCTGTACACTGGACACTGGCAAGAGCCTGAAGTGCACCCCGTGATGACCAGCTCACCAGAGGTAGAGGCGCATCCCCGCCGGCAGACATGCATGCGCCCATGGCCGCATAACCGTGCTGCTGGTCTGGCACAGGCTCGCCTCAGATAGGACTCTGTTTCTTGTGGGCACTGGCTAGCCCTTGGCGTCTGCTGAGGGGGCGCGCATCGCTCAGCTCGCATGGGAGGTGCAGGAGGTGAGAGACTGGTGCGCTGCGCGGCAGGAGGGCGAGTTCATCGAGGTCTTCCTGCTGCCCGTCGCCGGCCTGTACGAGGCGCTGCTGGTGCGGCGCGCTGGCATGCCGCGCCCTGAGACGCCCTCTCAGAGCCCCAGAGAGAGCCTCGGCAGTGACCCCCGTGCCTCCCTTGCTGCGCTGCGCCGAGCATAGCCTCGTTTTGGAACAGGCCAAGCAGCGGGAGACGGGCTGGGACATCGACGCACGGCTGCTCATGTACGCGGACGCGCTGCGCCGCGGGTCGACCTTCTTCCCAAGCCCTAACCCTGAGGAGCGGCCCGCCGCGCCGCAAGCCGGCTCCGGCCGCGCCGCCGGCGCGGGGCCGGGCTCCGGCGCGCCGGGCGGCGCGCAGCCCGAGCCCGGCCGGGGCCCCGGCGCCGGCGGCGCTGAAGCGTCGGGAGGCGCGGGAGGTGCCAGCGCGGGCGGGGGGACCAGCACGCTCGGCGGCCCTGGCGCCGGCGCGAGCGGCGCCGCGCTCCGCGCCGCAGGCCTTAGAGCCACCCAGGCGGCGCACCCGCAGGGCGAGGCCCTGCCCCGCCCGGCCGGCATCGCAGCGGGCGCAGCAGCTGGGGGCGGCGGCGCGGGCGGCGGCGCAGGCCGCCCGCGCGGCAGCGCCGCGCGCACTGCTGGCGCCCCCAGCAAGCCCACAGCGGCGCCCCCGCGGCACCTTGACGGGGCGGGAGGCGGGACGGCGGAGGACGGCAACAGGAGTGCTGGCAGATGCTCAGAGAGCAGCGGCGCGCGGAGCGGCCCTGGCGCGCCCGCCATGGCAGGCGCGCAGCAGGGCGGCGGGGCAGCGGCCGCCAAGGACGCCTTTGACGAGAGCGGGAGGGATGCGGACGGCGGCGTTTGTCCTGCATGCAGCACAGCTGCGCCCCCAGACGTCTCCATATCGCAGCACCTTCAGCCGCGGCAGCAGAGTAGCGGAGCCGGGCGCGCCGCAGAGGTGCCGGCGGCCGATGCCGCCGAAGCTGCATGCGAGCGCCGTCGCTATGACGGGCCATTGGATCTGCTCGCCTCCTCAGCTGCTGCACCGGCTCTGTTGAGTGCTCACGCGGACGCTGTCGCCGCGGCGCTGCGGGGCGCCGCTCACAAGGCGCTGGGGAAGCCGGCGGCCGCGGTGGCCGCGACATCGCGGAGCGCGCTTGACGCGCGCGAGGCGTGCGAGCGAACGCTGTTTACAGAGGCACGCATGTTTCCCACCGCACCTTGCTCTGCCTTGTGGCACTATGTGGCGCCGCGAGCGCTCGCTGCAGAGGAGTGTGCTGCAGGTGGCTGTTGCGCCTGCGTGCTCCATGCAATTGAACACGTGTCTCTTTACTGTGCTGCTCTGGCTGCGCAGCAGCTTTGCGATGACCGCTGCTGCCGAGTCCTTGAAAGGGCGCTGTGCTGTCATGCGCAGGGTTTTGTGTATGGCGCGATCAGCGCTTCCGCAGCGGCGGTCGTGGGCTACCAGCTGGCCCTGGCCTGGGGACGCCGGCGGTGAGGCGCGAGAGCGCTCGGCGCCCTCCTGCAGTGGCCAAGCAGAGGCTGCAGCCAATTCGCGTATGGGTCGCATGCGCTTGAGCTGCTGCGCTGGCGCGATGGTGGTGCAATCAGCGTGCATCGATGGGGACTTGCAGACCGGGTGAGCGTGTGGTGGCAGTGAGTGCTGCTTGCTGCAGCCTCTCCAAAGCAGCCCACTGGAAGAAGGGCTGATGCAGTGTGACATGCTTGCACGACAGAGACGAGGTGCATGGTGAAGCGGTGCAGTAAGCATGAAGCGCGTAACAGCTTGCGTTGGGCGACCAAACAAGAATGTGCAACAGAGGCAATATAGCCGAAGCCACGAACCTCACCCCTGACCTAGACCCATGAGCTGCCAAGCTCATGGCTTGGCAGCACTGCATGACAGTGAGAGAAAACAGAGCACTGCCGCTCTGTCACAAGTCGAGGAATGCTGTCAGCTCTCAGGCGCTGCCTCCTCGCTGCCCCAGCCGGCTGCCGGGCGGCGGCGGCCCCACGCGTGTATGACGTAAGCGCGCATCGCGGCCTTTTTGCGTCTGGCCGCGACTCTGACGCCATGCACGCGCTTGTGTACAAGGGTGCGCAGCCCTGCAGGGCCTGGCTCGTGCAGCAAGCGCCTGGGGCATGCACGCCAGGCGCCTTGTGTGTTCAGCAGCTGGGTGCTTGACTTGCCGCGGCCAGCTGGGGTCAAGGTTTGATGCGGTCAGCGTCCCTGCTTGCTGCTGCCACCTGCCCGCAGACCTCGCGCGGACAGGCAGCCGCAGCAGGCCTGACCCAATTGTGCAGCCTGGCATACTGCAGTGCCTATAGACCCCGAACGGCGCGCGTACCCCAGCTCCGGCAGGCGCTGCGATGCGCCCGCGCAGGCCCCAACAAGGTCGCGCTGGAGGAGCGGCCCAAGCCTACAATTCAGCTGCCTACAGGCGCGCGTCCAGAAGCACGCTGTCCCGCATGCACGGCTGTCTTGGCATGCTCTGTCTGCATGCTCGCTGCGCGTCAGCCTCAGCCCGTCAACCCTGAGGTCCATCCTGACTTGTCTTGTGTCATGCACAGCGCCTGGCTGCAGTGAGCCTTGGCTGTCCTCAAGCAGGTGCATGAGCCAGCCATATCCTCCTTTCACACTTGCCCTCGAAGAGCATGCCTCTAGAGAGCAAACCAAAGAACAGTAGGTGCATGATGCTGTGGGGACAGTGCGTGTGCAGTGCATGCACGGCACCAGCCGAGCCGGCGTGCCGGCGAAGTCGAGCATGTGTGTGCACGTGCGCACGCGCTCTCTTGCGCCTGGGAAGCCAGCCGCGCGCCTGGTTATCCCAGCCCTGTCCCGGCGCGCAGACGCGCTGCTGCGCGTGAGCACCACCACCATCTGCGGCACCGACCTGCACGTGCTCAAGGGCGACGTGCCCACCTGCGCGCCCGGCCGCATCCTGGGCCACGAGGGCGTCGGCGAGGCGCGCGGCCGGCGCTGCCCGGCCCGGGGCTTGGGGTGAGGGCTAGGGTTCCTCAGGAGCGCAGCCGGCAGCTAGCTTGGCACACCTTTGTGGTTTCAGGGCTGCGCGTGAGGTGGCAGTCAGCTGCATGGCGGGCGGCGGCGTGCCGGCTCAGCCGTATTTGGCTGCGTGCGAACCGCTGCCTAGCGTGTCGCGCCCCGCCGCTTCCTTGCGAGGGCAGCGCGTACGATTGTGCACACGGCAAGGACGGCGCCTGACTTCAGGGCTCTGCATGTGGGAGGTAGGATTGGAGTTGACATGCGCATGCGCACGCTGTGCGGCGCGACGCAGGTGGTGGCGACGGGCGCGGCGGTGGAGCACTTTCACGAGGGCGACCGGGTGCTCATCGGCGCGGTGACCGCGTGCGGCCGCTGCCCCATGTGCCGCATCCGCCGCCTGCCCTCGCTGTGCGAGGCGGGCGGCTGGGTCCTGGGCAACACCGTGGACGGCACGCAGGCGCGGCGGCCGCCTCCGATGTGGCCGGGAGAGGCGGGCATGCCCCTCGGTCTGCTGCGCAGACTTCCTCGCTACCGTCCGCCCCAGCGCCCCGGCCCTGGGCGCGCGGCGCACCCGCACCCGGCGCGGCAGCGCACGGCGTGTGGCATCGGGGCGGCTAAGCGCAGGCGGAGGGTGTGCAGCACCCTACCTTAAACCCTACCCCAACCCTGTGCTGATGTCACGAGGCGGCCGCGTGCAGGCGGAGTACGTGCGCGTGCCGCACGCCGACGGCAGCCTGCACGCGCTGCCGCCGGGCGGCCTGAGCGATGCGGACGCCTGCATGTTCAGCGACGTCTTCCCGACCGCCTACGAGTGCGCCACAGCCCTGCAATATTTTTGGATATCAAGAACACGAAAATACTAAAGTCATGCCCTTCACACCAAGACTTATTTTCTCCGTACTGACAGGCGTTATCAAGATACTGAGCTCTGATCTATGCTAGATGAGGATCCATGTCCAACTGCGGGCAATAACATGTTCGGCTGCGCTGGTTGGCTGCCGCTGGGCATGCGGAGCGCTGCTGCACGCCGCCCGCGGCCGACATGGTGGCGAAAAAAGGCTGGGGGCGCAGGTGCGGGGTGCTGTCGGGCGCGGTGATGCCCGGCAGCCGCGTTGCGATCGTGGGTGCGGGGCCGATTGGCCTGGCCGCGCTGCAGACGGCGAGCCTGCTGTCGCCCGCGGCCGTGTTCGTGCTGGACGTCAGCGACGCGCGCCTGCAGGCCTGCCCTCCCCCCCGCGCTCCGGCGGCGGCGCCCTGCTCGGCAGTGTGCAGTGCTGGCAGAAATGCTGGCAGCCTCCTGCCGCTCCTGGGTGACTGCCAGCGTGACGGGAAGTGCGTCCATGGCAGAGGCCGCCAGCTGCTGCGGCGCCGCAGCGCTAGACGCAATGCGCCATATGCTGCCGGCCTCCTGCAGTAGCAATTCACTGCACTCTCAAAAGGCGCAGTCAGGCAGCTGGTGTCCTCCATTCATCTAGTATGCGTATGTGCCCCCCGGCTGCGCTGCCGCGCAGAAAGCCGTGGACATGGGCGCGACGCTGGGCATCAACAGCCGCAGCAGCGCCGACGCCACCGAGGCGGTCCTGCACGCGACAAAGCGCAAAGGCGTGGACGTGGCCATTGAGGCCGTCGGGCTGCCGACCACCTTTGAGCTCTGCCAGGCGCGCGCGCCCGTGCACCCATGGCAGTCATTGGAGAGGCTAGGTAGGGTAGGTTCTCACACACCATTAAGACGGTGCTGCGCATGGCTGGGTGCTGCCTTGCGCGCGGAGACACGACATGCTGTGATGAGCCCAACATGTCACGCACGCAGCACTTGACACTGTCTGCGAGCTTTGGCACGCCGCGTACACCTCCCCGCATGGCAGCCACCGACAGCCTCCCTTTGTCATGGGCCGTGCAGCATGTGGTGCAGCGCCCTGTGCGCACTGCGCGCTGGTGCGCATGCGCGCCCAAGATCGTTGCGCAGGTTCCAGCGTGCACCCCCATGAACGCTGTGGAAACTGTCAGGTGGGATCGTCCACGTACCGCGGGGTGCCGTTCACACAGCCGCGCTGTGGCGGCAGGACCTGCTGGCGCCGGGCGGCCGGATCGCCAACGTCGGCGTGCACGGCGCGCCGGCGCGGCTGCACCTGGAGACCCTGTGGGGCCGGCACGTCGACATCACCACGCGCATCGTGGACTGCAGCACCGCGCCCATGCTGATGCAGCAGGCGCGCCGCGCAGCACAAGGGCGCACCTTGGCGGCAGGCAGGGCGCCGCTCGAGGGGCCATGCCCCGCAAGCCCAAAGCCTGAGCGTCGGGTGCTGTCATAGCGTAGTGATCAGCTGGCATGCTCACATGCGAAAGCACTCCTGAAGCAGTGTACTCACTTACTTGAGCTCTCTTTCCCTGTCGCACCAGCGCTTAACACAACCCATGCATGCATGGCCAAGAACTGCATCATTGTCTTCTGCGGCACGCTGCTGGTGCCCGCGCTGCGCCCCACTGTGAGGGCTCATGAGCCGGGCGCGCGGCGCAGGCGGTGCGCGGCAAGCTGGACCCCGCGGCGATGGTGACGCACCTGTTCAAGCTGTCAGACATGGAGGAAGCGTATGACGTCATCGCGCGCGCATCGGAGACCGGCGCGCTCAAGGTGGTCATCGACCTGAACTGAGGGCGTGGGGCTGGCGGGCTGATGTGTTGATGCGGCATGCAGTGCATGCATGCGTGCTGATTGCGGCTTGTCATGTGAAGCGCTGCCTTGCACTCTATCACCTCGTTTCACCCTGTTTATACCACTTTTAAGGATGTCTATATGCACATAACATGTGTAAAGCATGAGATGCTGTGTTTGCAGCTCCACCACCCAACAGCCCGCCGATCAAGCTTATCATACCTGCTTATGCGCCCGGGACAGCCGCGGTCAGCAGAGACTGCTCAAGCTGGATAACACCAGACTTATGCAACTGCGAACTGACTGCGCGCATCACAAACAGCTCCTGGCCCATGCTTGATTACACCTAGGCTTATGCAACTGCGGGCTAACTTCGGCATCACACTCAGCTTCTAGCCAAGGCCAGCGCACGTGCAGGGTTTCGGCACTAGCGAGACTGGTACTTCATGAGGGACAAGAACAGTGCGCTCGAGCTTGTTCGAGCTTTACCTGCATCTGAAGGCACATTTCACACTAATAGCTAACGCAATGACAATACACGCATCAACCATGCAGACCTGCGGCATGCTTGTACGCGTAGCTGTCCTCTTTGCTGCCTGCCTATTGCTGACGCAGGTGGAGCCCTGCTCTCCTGCAAGGAAGAGTGCTGAGAGATAGCAATCCATCTTGCATTATTTGTCTGCTGCTCAACTGCCCGCTGGGGCGGTGCAGCTTTGCTGCAGAACTTTGTCCTGTAGCATATGAGTTTTAAATGTCACTCAGGTGCAATGTGTGCAGACCAGGCGAGCTAAGCTAGAGCTAGTAGAATGAGAGTGGGCTTGAAAGTAAATGTCCCGTTGTGCTGCGCTTGGCAGGCGGAACGCATGGTACAGCAGTGGTCGCGCGTGCCTTTCCAGAGCTATGACGGCGGGTGTGGAACCAACCTCCTGGGCGCAAGACCAAGAAGCATCCTCATCTTGACCCGTTTCGCCAAGCCTTGTCATGCTCGTATTGTGCCCGGCTGGGGCTGAACGAAAGTGTTGTGCTAGGAGGATGAGCTTGAGCCTGGGCACCCAGGGACTTCAAGTGGAGCAACATACTCAACTTTCCAGCGTCGACGACCATGAGTGCGGCCCACTTCCGCCTGAAGCCAGGGGGCTTGCGCGAGCCGCACTGGCACGTGGTGGACGAGTGCGCCCTCCTGGAGCTGCGTTGTGCTGTGTGCTTTTCAGTTCATGGCCAGACGGGCGGAAGAAGCTAAAGCCGTCAAGCGCAGGTGGGCGTACGTCCTGTCGGGCACCTGCAGGCGCGCCCCACCTCTGCCGCCTGCCTAACGCGTCAGCAGCCTGCATGCTGCGCGTCACATGATGCCCTGTAGCAAGCAACCCAGCTCGACACCAATGCACAGCTGGTTGCACAGGCTTTGCAGAGCACCAGCGTCATTGGCAGCAATGCAAGCTGCCAGCATGCTTGATGCAGCCTGCATGCGTGCAGGGGCACCGTCGTGGACGAGGGCAAGACGCACCCGGTGGACACCTGGGACTTTGGCGAGGGCGACGTCTGGTTCTTCCCGTCAAACCTGGTGGGTTCAGCGCCATGCGCCTCGTGTGAACACCATGCGCCTCTGTGAACACAGGCCATGCGCTTCATGTGAGGACAGGCACTTGACATACCTACGCACGTTGCTGCTCAGCTTGTTTTCCCGCAAATGCCGTGCAACAATCCTTGAAATAACTTCGGCCCATGCCTGCCATGCCAAGCAAGGTGCGGCCTGATTAATGAGTGAGTTCTGTGGCAGGCTCACACGGTGGTCGGCCTGGAGGGCGGCTGCGAGTACATCGCCGGGTATGCCAAAGATACTGGCTGTTGCTGCCATAGTGGCGTTGCCGCCGTCACAGTGCTGTCTGACCCAGCACCGGCTCTTCATGTGACTCTGTGTGGGAGTTCAGTGTCTGCCGGGTGCCCTGCTTGCAGGCATGGGAGGCAGTCACAGGTCCTCTGCATGCCTGGAGTAGCTAGGGAGGGATCCAGGTGTCTGATGGCAGCGGCGGGGGTGCGCAGGTACAATGCCGGAGACTTCCAGGAGGACGCCGACGCGTTCTCGCTGAGCAGCTGGCTGGCCACCGTGCCGCCCCGCATCACTGCCCAGGTGAAGCGTCCTGGTCCCAACCCTAAAACTGAATTCGGCACGCCATGTTGTGGGTAGCGCGCACGCGCACATCTGTCGCAGCGCCATGGTGGCGCATATGGCCACGCCTTGGCAACCGCCTTTTCCATCCCTGCTGCTGGTAAGTATGTCTGCTGTGTGTCAGCAGGCGTGCAGGGTACCCGCCTCAAGCGCTGAGACCGTGCAGAGCAATCATGTGGAGTCGGTGCTGCATGCCTGCGGTGGCGCCGGCTGGACAGGCAGCGGCTGGAAGACGCAGCAGGGAGCCTGCTTAGGAGCTGCCATGTCAGCGTGACAGACGCGTGCGGAGCCCACCGACACGCCCGGTCTGCACCTGTGACGAGCCCTGTCTGCACCCCTGACACGCCCTGTCTGCACCTCTCCGTGCAGGCGCTGGGCGTGGACGCCGACGCGGTGGCCGACACGGTGCAGAGCAACTACATGTCCTTCCTGCCGCTGCTGCCCGAGGTGCCCGGCGGCAGGCGGCATGCCTGGGAGGCGCAGGCGCCCCTACCTGTGCAGCAGGCGCGGCGCTGCCCTGCCCCATGGCAGCATGCACAGGGTGTCAGTGTTTGGTTTCATGGTGCCAGAGCCTTGCTGCACGTGTAGCCAGACTGGCAGTAGCAGGTGATGTGGTGCCAGGTGATTGACATATAAACAGCCACATATAATGGCATCCACTTGATTGTCTACATTCATAAAGACATATGCAACATTTGAGTTGTCAAGAGTTGTGGGCGGCTGGGATGCGGCTCAGCAGACAGAGTTGGCCGCGTGCCATCACACGTGCAATCGCACATGCTGGTCTGCGTTTAGGTGTGCTTGGTTGCTGGTGTACACAACCGTGGTTGTAGTAAGGCAATGAGCACAGGCTAGTCCTGGTGGTGCACAGACTAGAAATTGGACAGAGACGCAGCGATGCCGGCTAACTGTGTGTTGCTTGTTGCAGTCCAAGTCCGTGCACCGCTTCCCGCTCGCGCACGGGTCGCTGCCAGAGGTGCGCCGCCTGACGCTCGGCAGCCCTTAAGAGAGGGTCGCCCCAAAATCCTCTCTCAAGTCAGAATTCTTCTGTGACATAGCTTTTAAGATCTTGGCGCACCACTGCTAACTGCCTCTGAAGCAGCTTCCGCGGCGCGACAGGTGGACACGGACGGCGGCTACATCAGGTGCGCCACCCCGGCAGCGCAGCCCCGATCAAACCGCGCAACTGCGCGCGGCAGCCGCCGCTTGCTCCATTCCACAAGAAGTGCCTACTCGCATGCTTGCTGCTGCGTTGCAGCAACACCGCCAAGGTGGCGCAGCATGCACCGATGAGCTTGTGGCTCATGATGCGGATCCTGATCACCCACAATCCAGGTGACAGCAGGTGGTAAAGCAGGCAAAAACAACCTCTATCATGGTTGCCGCCCAGGTTTGCGGACGTGGGCCTGTTCCCGGTGTCGAAGACGATGTCGGGCGCGCTCGTGCGCTTCGCGCCCAAGTCGATGCGGCAGATGCACTGGCATGTGCAGTTTGACGAGTGGTGACCCGGCCCCGCAGCCTCCAGCTTTCCTGCATTTCATGCATTCTGCAGCCAACCAGTGCAGTACCCACCATGCCAGACGCCACCGAAGCTGACACCCGTGCGCGCACCGGTGCAGGCAATATGTCATCAACGGCACGGTCGAGGTGAGGCGCTCTCTCTCGCTCGGTTGTAGTTGCGTGTGCACATGTCTCGCTGGTGTGCTCACAGGCTTTGCCACCAAACAGGTGCAAAGGCGGGAAAGGTCATTGTGCTGTTCCGCTTGATGTAGTATGCTGGGAGAACGGCGGTCGATGAACCAGCACGCTGCGCAGGCCGGAGTGTTCATGGCCCCGGGCCGGTCAGACACGGGCGTCATAAATGCCGGGGATGCCGGCTTTGCGCCGCGCGGCGCCGGCCACTACCTCAGGTGCTGCGCGGGCCCTGCGCTCACAATCTCACAAACACCTTGATCGGCGAATGTGTGAGCTGGACACGCGTTTGGTAGTAATGCACAAGATTGGCATGGACAGGGGCATGTGGTTCTCCCTGATGCTGGCTGCGTTCATAAAGTGCCTGCGAGGTCACAGCAAGGCCTGCAAGTGTGCCTGAAACTGCCCTCGTCACGTGCAGGAACACCGAGGACGAGCCTGCATTCGTGCTGCTCTTCTTCAACGCTGGCAAGTTCACCAACGTCGACATCCAGTGGTTTGTGGGTGCGCTTGCCCTCACACTTCGAGGCTGCCGTGCTGTCTGCAGCAACGTGTAGGCGTATGTCCCTGTGCATCTGCTTCACAGGTAGCCCAAGGCCACGCATGTGCCAGACCGTGTGGCCTGTGTTCAGTCATAGGACTCAAGCCGTTTGACTTGCCTTCTCCAAGTCTTATCCGTCGCGCACAGCCGGTAACTTGTAGCAAACATATGAGCTGCACATGTATCATGGCCTGTGCTGGAGGGGCACCTGGCACTTCTGACCTCAGCACTTCCTGTTGCCTGCGCAGGCACGCTGCCGCCGTCAGCGGTGGCCGCTAGCCTCAACGCGAGCATGGACTTTGCGAAGAGCTTAGATGTTGCGAATGTAGCAACCATGCAGCCGCCCACACAGCCGCCCTCGCAGCCGGACACTGACTCGCGCATCGAGGCTGCCTAATGATGCTGACGCCGTTGTGTGGTGGATGCATGTTTGCACAGCAGTTGCCAAGCCTCAGCATGGCCCCAGTTGAAGTGCTTACCATGTTGCACACACATTGGCCCTGCAGCCGCTGTGCAGTTGCCAGCGCTGCCAGATGCAAAGTAATGTGTGCGGGTTGCTGATGCATAGACATCTCACGTGCAAGTCCTGCATGTTTGGTTTTGCTTTCGTTGGTCGTCCAGCACCTTTGCGCATTGCAGAGCTGCTCAACCTGTAATGAGCTGCTGTTACATGGCAACGCTGCGCCTCCACCAGTTGCGGGTGCCCCACACCCGCCGAAGCGGCGTCTCCTCCGGCTGTGCACCTGTCAGGCTGGGGTGCAAGGCAGGCCTTCCACAGGCACACGCAGGTCCTGGCATGCGCCAGAGCATGCGCCAGAGCATGCGCCAAAGCAGCGCAAAAGCATGCGCCAAAGCAGCGCCAAAGCATGCGCCAAAGCATGCGCAAACACCTGCATGCGCCAAACAGACTGCGCAGCAAGCAAGGTCAGGCTGCGCGGATGTCGTCCGCCAGCAGGCCGTCCAGGCGCGCGCGCCAGTCCGCGCCGGCGGCGTCCCACTCGCGCAGGATGCCGCGTACGTGCGCCGTGCCCACGACAGCCACCTGGCGCGCCAGCCCCGCCCAGCCTTCAGACTCTCCACAGGGTTTGCAGCACTGCAGCCTGACAGCAATACTGACATACCTCACCCGTGCACCTCCCGTCATAGATCTGCTGCTGCGCCACATCGTGTGGTACTAAATGACAGCGCTCTCCACAGCTTCAGCAGGGTTGCTTGAACAAATCCGGGCCATAGCTGGTCAGGAGGCCGCACCATGGTGCAGGGCTGGCCCAGCGGCTGGCACTCGCCCTCGCCCTAGGGCGTATGATAGGGTACCTGACCCTACGCTCGTCAGGAGGCCGCACCACGGTGCAGGGCTGGCCCAGCGGCTGGAACTCGCCCTCGCCGGTGCCGGTGGGGCACGCCGCGGCCGGCCCGCCCGCCGGCATCAGCAGCCGCCACACACGCCGCCCGGCCGCCGTGTCCGCCGCAAATGACGGCGCCGCGGCCGCGCCTGCGGAAGGCCGGAACGCATCAGCACTGTTACCTACTGTGGCAAAACACTCCGCCAGATGCTTGTGCGGAGAGCGTGGGCAGACTGCCCTAGGCAGTTGTGGGTACCTTGCGCGCAAGGCAGGCGTTTCTGCCCACACCCTTACTTAACTCGAAGCTCAGTGGCTGATCCAGTGCAGCGGTCACACGCTGCATGAGGGGCAGGGATCACCCTGCGCGGCCGCGCGGATCGTGCGCGCCATGTACGCATCGCGCTCGTCGATGATGGACGTCTGCGCGCCCGGGAAGGCCACGATGGCGTCCTCGCCCCAGATGCGCAGCGGCCCCTCGCCGCCCTGTGCGCGCGCGGGGATAGATCTGCGGTAGGGCTATCACTGACGCCAGGGGCCCGCGGACGGCGCGGCCGCCAGCCGGCCCGCCCTCCAGGCACGTTGCAGATGCGCACCGCCCCACCGCAACGCCGGGCGCGGGGGCGGTGACTGCAAGCTCGGCTGCGTGACGGGGCCCGGCATGCCGGCGCAGTCGCCGTGCGCCTGCCCATCCCATCTGGCAGGTTAATCGCAGGAGGCGCCTGCCTCCGCAGCAGGGCCGGCTTCGCGCAAAAAGCGAGCTGTGCAGCGGCGCCCAGCTGCAACGCGCCCAGCCATAACACGCCTGTATCGGCTCCTTCAGCTGGACAGTCGCCTCGATGTCGTCGCCGGACTTGGCGGCCAGCAGCGCCACCTCCGCCAGCGGCCACGCGATCGGCCAGGCGGCGGCCGCCGCCGCCGCCGCCACCGCGCCGCCCGCCAGCGGCCCGCTGCCCTCTGCGCACGCTCGCCCTCATGAAGTCAAACTCTGAGAAGGTCGCGGGGGGGGGGGGGGGCTGC